>Ga0233444_10003544_pt1 | contig 15446 bp, 14 predicted proteins | sample SI_124_October20_6_FD_182792 | JGI IMG/M metagenome (GOLD analysis project Ga0233444, IMG submission 182792) | Seawater microbial communities from Saanich Inlet, British Columbia, Canada - SI_124_October2016_10_MG | ecosystem: Environmental > Aquatic > Marine > Inlet | place: Canada: British...
TGATAAATAATGATCATAATAACCTGTAAAAATTTCATCTGCTCCTAAACCAGATATAGAGACCTTAAATTGTTTGCTTATGTTCTCCGTTAAAAGTGAATGTAAATAATAAGAAATAGTTGCAACAGGTGAGTCATGATTAATAGTCAATTGATTTAATCTCGGTAAAAAATTTGATTTTAACTTTGTGATGTCAATAATAGTTCCATTAGAATTTAAATTTTTATTAATTAATTTGATATACTCAAGTTCATTATATCTTTCATCGTTGTCATAAATTGAAAAGGTATTAATATTTTTATTAAACACTTTCTTTGATATTGAGGCTAAAAGACTTGAGTCTATCCCACCGCTCAAACAAAAAGCAATAGGGACATCTGCTCTCAATCTTAATTTTAAACTGTTGCAAAGCAATCTATAAGTTTCATTTACTGCATCTTCGTAAGAAATCGATTTGTCTATCTCTAGTTTAGGTAGCCAATGAGTTTTTTTTTTAATTTTTAAGTTGAGGTCAATAAAAAAATTTTCTCCATTATTTAATGAATAAATATTTTCAAAAAATGTGTGATTATTTTTATGAATTGATTTGTAACCCAAAAAAAGATTTTTATTTATTAGTTCTTTATTTAAATTAAAGTTTTCTCCTCTCAAATTTTTTATATATTTAATTTCAGATCCGAAAATAAATTTATCTTTTAATAATGTGTAATATAAAGGCTTTTCACCAAATGGATCTCTCGATAGAAATAATCTCTTCTTATTAGGATCCCAAATTGCAAATGACCACATTCCATCGAAACTCTCGACACATTTTTCTCCAAACAAAATATATGATTTTAGTAAAACTTCTGTATCTGACTTTGTAGAAAATTGACATTTTTTTTCTAATTCTTTTTTAATTTCAGGAAAGTTGTAAATTTCACCATTGAATACAACTATATATCCATCAAGTTCGAAAGGCTGGTTAGATCTAGGGTGAAGGTCAATAATATTTAAACGACTATGTAATAAACCTATTTCGCTATCTAAAGTTTTAATTTTTTTTAAACTCTGGTTATCAGGACCTCTTCTTTTCATTAGATTTAGAGTTAATAAAATTTTTTTTTCAGTAAAAAAATTTTTATCTTTACTTATATAGCCTGCTATCCCACACATTTTTTATTTAAGATCTCTCAATTTTATTTTTCCATTTTTTTTTATAAATTTTCTAGTAATTTTACCGAATAATTTTTTTGGTTCTAAAGAAGAATTAGGATGCCAAGGTCTTTGAAATGCAATTTGATTTTCTAAAATCATAGAATTTTTTTTGATATCTTCTTTTGCATATGCTGCACGTCTAAGAATTTTTAGATAGACTTTTTCAATTTTGTTAATTTTTTTTTCTTTGTCTCCTAATTGTTTCTCAACTTTTCTAATTGAATTGACTAAATTTTTCATATCCTTAAAGTCGGCTGAGAGCTTATGATCTCTGAAATTTGAAAAGTTTTTATCTAATGTAAAATGTTTTTCAATAATTGATGCGCCTAAAGATACGGCAGCTATGCAAGCTTCATTTCCAAGGGAATGATCTGAGTAACCGACTCTAAATGGTTTCAGAATACTTTTTAAATTTTTAATTACGTTTAAATTTACATACTCATCTTTTACTGGGTAATTAGTTACACAATGTAGAAAAGAAATTTTTCCAGCATTGCCTTTATATTTTTTTAAAATTAAGATGATTTTTTTTTTTAATATTAAAAGATCGCTATTATTTGTAAGCCCTAAAGAAATTATTACCTTTTTTTTTGTTTTGATCGCTAATTCAATCAAATGATAAAAATTATTGTCTGATGATGCTATCTTTATAATATCCAAAAAATATGAGATACTTTTTAGGCTTTTTATATCAAGGGGGGTTGATAAAAATTTAATTTTTAATTTTTTTGTAATAACTTTTAGATTTTTAAATTCTTTTACACTTAATTGAAATTTCTTAAGTCTTTTTAAAGATTTTTTTAACGATGGATTTATGAAATCTTTTGCTGAAAATGTTTGAAATTTTACTGCATCAACTCCAGCTTTTTTTGCTAAGATTATCATTTTTTTTGCATTTAAATAACTGCCCTCATGGTTATTTCCTATTTCGGCAATTATAAATGTTTTATTAAAATTCATTTTTTAGAAAGTGAGAGTTCATAAAAATTTTTGTACCAATTTATGTATTTTTTATAACCAATGTTAATTGGATAAGATGGTTTATACCCTAATAATCTTTTTGCTTTAGCAATGCTTAATGTGCCTCTTTTAGGTGTAAATTTATCCCAATTTTTATATTTTACTTTTACACCCGGGAAATATTTTTTGAGAATTTCTAATAATGAATTTATTTTTTTTGCATTTCCAAAAGTAATGTTAAATGTCTGATTTATGGATTGTTTTTTTTTGATACATAAAATTATTCCTTTAACTAAATCATCAATATAAGTAAAATCAAGTTTTTCATTTCCAGTTCCGTTGATTGAAATAATTTTATTACTTAAAGCATTTTCAATAAATATTTGCCCTACACGTCTACTCACACATCTTTCCCCATAAAGTGCTGAAGGTCTAATTATAGTATATTTAAGATCAAAGATTTGATTATATGATTTGATCATGAGCTCACCAGCGAATTTTAGGTTAGCATAAATTCCAATTGGCTTTAAATTTGTATCCTCTTGAACTTTTTTTCCATCAAAATTTCCATAAACCATGCTTGAGGATAGAAAGATTAAGTGAGTATCTTTTTTTTCTTTACAATAATCTAGTGTATTTTGTAGAGAAATAATGCTGTTATCAAATGTATTTTTGGGATTTTTATTTGATTTGTTTGCATGTGATACAGCGGCTAAGTGAATTACTACAGACGGGTTAATTTTTTTATAAATTTTTATTGCATTATTCAATTTTGCATCTTTTATAAAAAATTTTACATTATTTCTTTTTAGAAGTTTTATTCTTTCGTGCAAGATACTTTTATAGAGCTTTTTATTAGTAATTTCACTTTCATTAATAGTTTTTAAATTATTTACTCCCAAACTATCTAATACTATCACATCATATTTTTGTTTTTTTAGTTTAATTGCCAGATTATGACCTATAAAACCGCTTCCACCTATTATTAAAATTTTTTTTCTCATGACTTATTTAAAAATTTATTTATTAATTTACATATTCTCAAAATTTCATTTTTTTTAAGCTTTGGATATATAGGTAAGGAAATATTTTTTTGAGAATAAGAATAAGCGTTTGGGTAACTATTTTTACTTAATTTATACTTTTTCTTATAATATTTCATTAAGGGTAATATTTTATTATAATGTACACTTACTCCAATTTTTTTTTTTTTCAAAAATTTTAAAAGTTTATCTCTATTAGCAACTAATATTGGAAAAATAAAAAATGAATTATCAAATTTAAAATTAGGGAACACAATTTTTTTACACTTTGAAAAACAGCCTATATATATCTTTGACAATTTTTTTCTAATTTTTAAATTTTTATTATATTTTTTAATTTGTCTAAATCCTAGTAAGGCTTGAAAATCTGTTAATCTATAATTAAAACCAAGATCTTTAACATCGTATTCACCTTGTTTTTTTCGTTCAGATATGTCTTTATCAATTCCAAATGCTTTTAACATTTTGATTTTTTTATAAAAAGATTTGTCATTGGTTACTACGGCCCCTCCTTCACCGGTAGTAATTTGTTTTGTAGGATAAAATGAAAAACAACCACTCACTCCAAAGTTACCGACGTGTTTTTTTTGATATTTCGTGCCTAATGAGTGAGCGCAATCCTCAATAAGGGTTAATTTTTTTTTGTTCACAATTTTTTTTATCTCTTTAAGATTGCATGGATACCCTGTTAAATGAACTACAATTACACCTCTTGTTTTTCTAGTTAATCTTTTTTTTAAGTCTATAGGGTCAATATTTCCAGTGACTTTATCTACATCACAAAAAACTGCTCTTGCGCCAGTGTACTCTACTGCATGCGCTGTAGCAGTATGTGTCATTGCAGGAACAATTACTTCGTCTCCCTTTTTAAAACCAGCCGCTATACAAGAAATATGTATCCCTGCAGTACAACTTGAAACTAAGACTGCATATTTTGCTTTAGTAAACTTACATAATTCGTTCTCAAATTCATGAGCATATTTTCCGTGTGTTAACCATCCACTTTTTATTGACTTGTTTAAAAGTGAAATGTCTGTTGAGCTTATATTATGTTTTGAAAATTTAATTTCTGTCATAAATATCTTATTTTTATTTCTTTACCTCTTTTTATTGACTCATCAATTGCAAAACATATTGTCATAAGATCGATTTGTTCTTTTATCTTTATCGATGGTTTTTTATTTTTTAAAATCTCATTTAAAAAATTTTGTATTATTTTTTTTCTATTCTGTTTATCAGGATATAAGTGTTTTTCAAACTTCTGTATTTTATTTTTTTTTCTAGATTTATAACAAAATGCTCCCAAACGAGAATTAACTAAAGTAATATCTTTTTGAAATATTTTAATCTCATGGAAATGTTCAAAAACTCCAGCAGCGTTCGCTGTTATTTTTACAGTAATATCTTTAGGAAATTTTAAAATAGACACTATTAAGTTATTTTTTTTAAATTTTGTTTTGTTTGTAGCTTTAGAGTTTCCAAATGATATTACGCTAATAGGTTTTAACTTAATTAACCATAATATCAGGTCGATCATATGAATCGCGGCACCTTTTGTTACAGAATATTCATTAATAGCTGATCTCCAGTCAAATAATTTTTCTTTACGCCCCCAAATATAATCTGCTTCGATATAGAATAATTTATTCACATTTATCTCATTTTTAAATTTACTAAATAATCTATTACTTCTTAAAACTAAATTAGTTGTCATTCTAATATTCGTATTTTTTAATTTAATAAATATTGTTTTAAGTTGATTGGAGTTTAAGCATATTGGTTTTTCTACAATAAAATTTTTTTTTGTTTTAATGCATTCTAAAACTTGTTTATAGTGAAAATTATCATAACTTGCTATAGAGACTAAATTAATTTCAGAGTCATTAAAGATACTTTGAACATCTTTTATTATTTTTATATAAGGATATTTTTTTTTTAAAATTTTTCTTTTTGAAGAATTAATTTCACAAATATATTTTATTTTAGATCCTTTAAAGCCATCTATAGCCTTAAAATGATGCATTCCAACTCCAAATCCTATTATTCCAGCTACTATTTTCATTTTTTAAATATTGTGAATTTTTTTAGATCTCTATTTTTTGAAAACCTTATTAATTTATTCAGATCTTGTTTCGTATCTACAGCAAATTTTATTTTATATATTTTATTTTTATTTTTAATGTTCTTTATCTTAAATCTTTTTTGGTTTTTGTAAAAAAAACTAGTCACATGCTCCTTATCAAAGGAACTCATAAAAGGATGATTGTCTTTTAATATTTTTCTTCTTACAATTTCAATAGATTGACCTTTGGGAAATGTTCTTGGGTTTGTATTAGTTAAAATATCGACTAAAAACTTCTCCTTTTTAAATATATCAATCATTTTATCAACCAGTTTTGGATCTATAAGTGGACTATCCCCATTAATACGTATGAAATATTTTTTACCTCGTGAAGCTTTATAAAGCCTGTCTACAACATCATCTAATTTACCTCTAAAAATATTTATTTTTTTTTTTAAAAGATATTTAGTAAGTTTATCGTCTGTGGAATTGTTTGAAGTTGCTACAATAATTTTTTTTATTTTTTTAGAAATACTTAATCTTTTCAAAATTAACTCAATAATACTTATATTATTAATTTTTTTAAATATTTTTTCTGGAAATCTATTAGAGTCTGATCTTGCTTGCACCACTACTAACATTACAATTTTTCCTTTAATTGGCCGTCATCTAAAAAATATCTTTTATTACAGTTTTGTAAAACACTCTCTCTATGTGCAATTATAATAAAAGTTTTATTGCCATAAAATTCAAAAATTTTTTTAAAAATTTCTTTCTCTGTCTCAGAGTCCAAGGCGCTTGTGAATTCATCAAGAAAAAAGACTTCTGGATCTCTGTAAATCGCTCTAGCTAATGCAAGCCGTTGTCTCTCACCACCAGAGAGTTTTAACCCATTGGTTCCAACTGTTGTTTCAAGTCCCTTTGTGGAGTTTTTAACTAATTTAATCAAACCTGATATTTCTATTGCTTGATCGATTTTTTTATCATCTATTTTCTTATTATCATTACTGAATGCAATATTTTCTCTGAAAGTTGAGTCTTGAATAAATAAATTTTGAGATACGTAACCTATTTTGCTTCTCCAAAAGTTTAAATTTTTTGATAAATCATAATTATTAATTAATACGTGACCTTTTATCGGTTTAATTAAACCTAATAAAATATCAAACAATGTACTTTTACCACAACCTGAAGGTCCAGAAATCCCAATCTTATCTTTATAATTTATTTTAAAGTTTAATTTTTTAAAAAGATAATGATTTTCCTCTGGATACTTAAAATCAATATCTTTAAGTTCTACGCTTAACTGATCTTTAAAATTAATATTACTGTTTTTATCACTGATACTATCATTTATAGTGTTAAAATTTTTGACAATATCTAGCTCATTTTTCAAAACACTTAAGCTTGGATTAAAAAGCTTTAAATAATATCTACTTAAAGTGATTCCACTAAAGGCTGGTAAAAATCTTATTGCTCCAATAATGAATAATGAAAGAGATGGTATATTTGAAATATTTTCATCAGAATTTCCTAGATAAAAAATACTTAATATTGATATTACAAAGACTGCCAATATCTCAAGGATAAACCTAGGTAGTTTTTCAAGAAAAAAAAATGAAAATAAATTATCCTCATAAATATTTAATTTTTTTTGAAAATGATTGCTTATTTCAGTTTCTCTGTTTGTTACTTTAATATCTTTAATACCTCCAAAAGTTTCATAAACAATATTAATAAAATCATTTCTTAAACTTTGATTCTGAATTGATTTTTTATTTACAATAGGTTTTAAAAAATAAATATAAAGCACACTAATTGTGAAAAATAAGAAAGAAATAATCAATGTCGAGTATGGTTCAAAATAAATTAGCAATAAAAAAATTACAATTACAGCAGATATTTCTTTTATTAAGTTAAACAAATGCGTTAGGTAAGGAAGCAGGTTTTGAATTTCATTTGTAATATTTCTAACTATTATCGAAGGGTTTTTTTTATATAAAATTAGATAATTAGATTTTGAATAAAAATTAAAAACCTTATGTGAAAGTTCTTGTTTTATCTTTTTAAAAAACTTACCTTGAATATAAATTAAGAGCATGAATACACAATTTTTAAGAATAAAAATTGCAACAACAAAAATCCCTAGAAATAACGATAAATTCTGTATATTAAAAAGTGTGACGAAGTTTGAACCAAGCACACCCTCTAATTTGCTATAAGTTTCCTCTTTATTAATTAGAGAAGCAATAAAAACTGGTAAACTTCCTAAGCTTATTAATTCAATTATAAAAGTAGAAAAATTTAGAAATGCTATAAGTTTGAGTTTCTTTATATTCTCTTTTCCTATTATTGAAATTTTATTAATCAAATTTTTCATTTTTTAATTCTTTTTTAAGCTCATCATACTCTTTTATTTTTCTTTTCATAAAATTAATTGTTAATTTATTTTTTTGCGCTAGTCCTCTCGGTGTAAGAATATATATATAATTTATTTTTTTTTTGTTTTTTTTAAAGTTTTGTATTTTAACAAGCCCTTTTAATTTTAATTCATTCAAACAATAATTGAGTTTACCTAAACTAAATCCAAGATCTTTTGCTAGTTGTCTTTGATTTGTATTTGGTTTTTTTTTTACCTTCCTTAAAATATCAAAATAATCTTGGTCAAATTTCATAATTTAATTAATTTGTTTGAATAATATCAGTAATTTTTTTTGTCAAAAATTGTTCAGGGTTAAATGAATTTTGATAATTAACTATATAATTTTTTTTTTTATTTAAATTTTTTTCATAATAACTATACGAACATTGAAGAATTTTTTTTACTCTTATTTCAAAAAGTTCATAAGATTTTTTTTTAAGAAAACAAATACCGTTCACAGGAAAATCATAAAAATTTAAATTTGTATAGTTACACGATAATACTTTTTTTTTTAATGCTAAGCTTTCTCCTAATAATGTGGAGGTTAAACCAATAATAATATTACTTTTTAAAATATAGCTATAAGACGAGTATTGGCTAATCAATTTATACGTACAGTTTTTCTTAAAAAAAATAAATTCACTTTTAGTTAATTTAGTTTTTACGAAATTAAGCTCCTCATTTTGACGCTTAATGGTTTTTTGTTTAAGGCAAAAAATTATTTTTATATTATTCTCTTTAGAAATCTTAATTGCGTACCTCAACAAAGATAAATATCCAATTTCAAAGCTTTTAATTTTGCCAATTTGTTCCCTTCCCCAAGTTGTGTTACATATAAAACAAATATCAAAATTTTGTTTTATTATAATCTCTTGCTTTTTTTTTAACGCATTAATTAACCTTAGGGATCCTAATTTGTAAAAATTCTTAATTTTTACCCTATATTTTTTATAATTACTGATATCGTTTTGCCCTAAACAAAAAAAATCAGGGAGATAAAATTCTTTATTTTTATCTTTTTTTAAAAATCCATTTTTAAAGAGAAAATTATTTTCACAAATATCGCCTCTCCATCCATTTTGAATAGCAAAAAATTTCACGTCACTATTTTTGAATTTTTTTGCGATTTTTGAAAAAATTAAAGAATTGTCAATAAAAGTAAGCACTAATTTTGGTTTAATTTCTTCTATCAGGGCAATTAGGTAAGATGTTTTTAAACCGAAATGCCATTTTAAGAGAGTTTTTAATAAAATTTTAGGTGTGATATATATTTCTTTTATTAATTCATTTCTTGTTTCTAATATGCAGCTTTGATTTTTAAAATTATCTAATATATTTTTTAAATTATCGATAGAAGTACTATCAATCACTACAAGTGATTTATTTTTAGGTTTTTTTAATAGAATATTAGACTTGTAAAATAGATATAATAAAATTCTAAATTTAGTTATCATTTTTTTTTATTTATAGTATATTGTTCATTAATTGAACATAATATAGGCAGAAATATGAATAAAGTACTTATTTTCGGGGCAGGGTCTTTGGGTAATCACATGGCTTATGCCTCAAGAAGACTAAATTTTGATGTATATATGACCGATATAAATCCTTTAGCACTTAAAAGGATGAAAACCCAAATATTTCCGAAAAGATATAAGATTTGGGACAGTAAAATTAAACTTGTTAATTATAAAAATGTATTCTCTAAGAAAAGTGAGTTTGATTTAATCGTCATAGGAACTCCACCCAAAACTCACATTAATATTTTAAAGAACTGTAATAACTATCTTAAATTTAAAAAAATTTTAATAGAGAAGCCTTTATGCGTTTATAATGAAAAAAACTTAAATTTTGTTCGCAAACTTGCAAAAAAAAAGATGTTGTTCTGTGGATACAATCATTCAATTAGTAATGCTTACAATTATTTTTCAAAAATAGTTTTAAAAAAATTTAAAAAAGTTGAATTTATTGAAGTTAAATGGAACGAAGGATGGCAAGGTATTTTGAAAGCTCATTTCTGGATGAAAGACGAGTTTCAAACTTATTTAGGAAATATTCATGAAGGCGGGGGAGCCTTACATGAACATTCACATGGTTTAAACTTATTTCAGTTAGTTATGGAAAGATTTAAATTGCAAATAGAATCATTTAATAGAAAAAAAATTATTAATTTTAAAGAAAAGGGAAAGAAAAAATATGACAATTATTTTCAATTATTGTTATCTAAAAAAGATCAAATATTACAGTATACTACAAATTTATTAACTTTCCCCGCAGAAAAAAAATCTTGATAAGAAATCGTAATTTTAGAGCTGAGCTAGTGTTTAATTATAAAAATAATATTGATAATGTATCTTTTTTTAAAAATGAAAAATTAAAGTTAATTAAAAACTTTAAAAAGACTAGATCATCTGAATTTAAAAATGAGCTAAAACACGTAATAAATATTAAAAATGCTGAAAATTATAAAAAATCTAATATTAATGTTTTAAATGGTATAAAAACAATTATGATTATAAAAAAATTGCTAAAAAATGACTAAAAAGATTTTTGATAATTTGCTTGTTCTAGATCTTGCTAACAATCATTTTGGAGATGTATCACATGCAAAAAATATAATTAAAAAATTTGGAATTATAAGAAAAAAGTATAATTTAAATTCAACTATAAAATTTCAATTTAGACAACTGCCAGAATTTGTTCACGAAGATTATAGGAATAGTGATATAAAATATGTTAGAAGATTTCTAGATACAAGGCTGTCAGACAAAAAATTTTTTGAAATATTTAAATTTATAAAAAAGAATAAATTTAAGACTTCTTGTACTCCATTTGATGAAGGTTCAATTTCAAAAATTGAAGAGTTTGGGTTTGATATTTTAAAAATTGCAAGCGTATCAGCCTTGGATTTTAACTTACATGAAAGAGCATGTAAAAATAAAATACCGAAAATAATATCTACAGGAGGAATAAAACTAGAAGATATTGATAAGATAGTGAGTTTTTACAGTAAAAAATCTCAGAAGTTTGCTCTTATGCATTGTGTCTCGATTTACCCGTCAGACAACAATTGCTTGAATATAAATTTTATTTCTAATCTTAAAAAAAGATATGATGATGTGCCTATAGGATGGTCAACTCATGAAAGACCTGATGAAATATTACCAGCCGTTCTGGCAATGTCAAAGGGTGCATCTATATTTGAAAAACATATTGGAATAAAAACCAAAAGGTATAAGTTAAATGATTATTCTATAACCCCGGAAACTTTTGACAATTGGTGTAAAAATTTCTTAGAGGCTGAAAAAATCTTGGGAAATTATAATAAAAAAATTTTTTCACAAGAATTAGAAACCATAAAAAGCTTATCTAGGGGAGTCTATGCAAAAAAGAATATAAAAGTGGGTGATGTTTTAAATAATGCAAATACATTTTTTGCAATACCTTTAAACAAAGGCCAGCTACCCTCCCAAGATCTTAAAAAAGGTACAATTAGTAAAACTAATATTAAAAAAAATAAATCAATAAATACAAATAATATAAAATATAATAAAGATCTACTTTTAGAATATCAAATTAAAGCTTATTTACACAAAGCAAAAGCCATGCTTAATTATAATAATATCAAGGTTGGCAAAAGTTTCGACTTGGAAATTTCTCACCACAAAGGAATAAAGAATTTTGAAAAAGTTGGCTGTTTTCTGTTTAACATAGTTAATAGAGAATACGCTAAGAAGTTGCTTGTGATGTTACCAAACCAAAAACATCCTTCTCATTTTCATCAAAAAAAAACTGAAACCTTTATAATGGTTGCTGGAAAACTTAAACTAAAAGATGGAAATAAGATATTCAACCTAACTCCAGGAGACATTGTGCATTTAGATAAGAGCTCTTGGCATAGTTTTGAGGCGGGAAATCAAGGTTGCATTTTCGAGGAAATTTCTACAACTAGTTATAAAAATGACTCTTTCTATGAGAATAAAAATATAAAAAAACTAGATAGAGACATGAGAAAAACTTATGTAAAGAACTGGTTTAGTGTGACTGGTAAAATAAAGTATTAAATTGAAAAAAAAACTTAGAATAATAGCTTTAGTGCCAGCTAGAGGAGGCAGTAAAGGAATTAAAAATAAAAATTTAAAAAAAATAAAAAAAAAATCCCTTATTGAAATCACTTCAAACTTTATAGATAAGTGTGGAGTATTTGAATTGAAATTAATTAGCTCCGATAGTGCCAAAATATTAAAACATGGTAAAAAATTAAAATTTATGACAATCAAACGGCCAAAAAGGATATCAAAAGATCACGCTACTGATTATCAAGTCATAAATCACGCGATTAAAGAACTTCATAAAAAAAAATTTGAATTTGACTTCCTGGCCTATCTACAGCCAACTGCTCCATTTAGAAAAACAAACCACTTTTTAAGTGTTCTAAAAAAAGTTTATAAAAATAGACTGAATGGAGCTTGGTCTGTAACAGAAATTGATAAAAAAATGCATCCAATGAAAATAATTTTAAATAACAATAGTTTCATTGATTTATATTTAAAAGATGGAAAAAAATTCAAATCTAGGCAAAAATTAGATGAAGTTTTTATCAGAAATGGGCTCTTTTACATATTTTCAACTAAAGAATTACTAAAAAAGAAATCAATTTATTTAAAAAAAATGTATTTATCTTTAACAAAATATTTTAATGTTAATATTGATACTGTAAAAGATTTAAAAATTGCTAGAGAAAACTATTATAGACTAAGATGATTGAAAATTCCGATATCAGAGCTGTTACATTTATTACTAGTAAAAAGAATAAATTTGACTTATCAGAGGATTATTTAAAAAGACTCAAAAATATTTCTCCTAAAGAAGTTGTTGATGAAGCATATGATTATTTAATTAATGATATTCGAAACAATAATTTAACATTTCAAATAAGCCTACAGGAAGAAAATTATATAAAATATTTAAAAGAAGAGCATATATTAGAATATATTTTATACCGATATAAATTTAAAGAATATCCAAAGAAAAAAATTAGTACAAAATTTCCAATATATATTCTCATTGAGCCTGTATCATCTTGTAATCTTAAATGTCCAATGTGCTTTCAAAGCGATAAAACTTTTATAGACAAAAAGTATATGGGGAAAATGTCATTTGATTTATTTAAAAAAATTGTGGATGAAGCCCAAAAAAAAGGTACTAAAGCAATTACTTTTGGTTCGAGAGGAGAGCCAACTATTCATCCTGAAATATGTGAGTTTTTAAAATATCTAAAAGGAAAGTTTCTTGACATTAAACTTATCACTAATGCAACCAAACTGAATGAAAAATTAATAAGGACGATTTTTGAGACTAAAGTAAACCTTGTTACTTTCTCAATAGACTCTGAAGACGAAAAAATTTATGAAGAAATAAGAAAATTTGGTAAATTTAATCAGGTATTAGAAAACGTTAAAAATTATAACAAAATTAAAAAAGAGTACAATAATTGCAACACTATAACGAGAATTTCAGGTGTTAAAGTTAAAGCTGAGCAAGATGAGAAAAAATTTGAGTCATTTTGGAAGGAGTATGCTGACGAAGTTTCAATAAAAAAAGCTTTTGAGAGATGGAATACCTATAATAATAAAAAACATCCGACTTTTACTAATCCTTGTCGCGCTATTTGGGAGAGAATTTATATTTGGTATGATGGCAAAACAAATCCCTGCGACGCAGATTATAAAAGTTTTTTAAGTTATGGTAATGTTAATGAAAGATCTATTGAAGAAATTTGGAATTCAGAAAAAATTAATAATTTAAAAGATAAACACTTAAACAGTAAAAGAAGTGAGATTACACCTTGTGACAGATGTGGAATTTACTAAGTAATGATTACTGCAAGTTTCATTGGTCATAGAAATCATGCGTTTAGAATAAGAGAGCTAGTAAAAAATTTTATCAAAATAAAAAATATATATCATCCGTATAAAAAATTTAGAAATTCAACTAACACATTAAACGATATTTTATTATCAGATTGTGTTTTTATAATTTGCCCTAGTAAATTTCATTTCAAATTCTTAAATTTTCTTCATTTAAATAAATTTAAAGGATATATTTTTTGTGAAAAAATTCCAGTCACTTCTATCAAGCAGTTAAATGTACTCAAGAAATTTAAAAATTCGAAAACATTTTTTAATTATAACTTACAGTTTAGTTATTTAAAAAAATATTTATTAGAAAAAAAACTAGGAAAGATGATTTTTTTAAATATTAAAGAATGTAAACCGTTCATTTTTTCAAAAGATTTTAAAAATAATTGGAGATCAGAAGAAAAAAATATTATCATTACCAATGTTCTCGTTCACTACTTGGATTTATTAACACATATTTTTAAGGATAATGTCAAAAACTTGTCAATAAATAAATTTAAAATAAACAAAAAAACTAAATTAATAGAAAACTTAAATTTTAACTTTAATATTAAAAAAACAATTTTTAATATTTTTATTTCATATAGCTCTATTTTAGACAGAGAAATTGAGATTTTTTTTACGAATGGAAAAATATGTATTAAGAATGATTTGGTAAAAATTTTTAGATCAAAAAAAGACCATAAAAGATATGAACAACCTAAAATAATTTTTAAAAAAAAGGAAAAAAATCTTTTTAGTGACTCAAATCAAAGATCTGTTAAATTTTTTCATAATATAGTTAAACAAAAAAAAAAATTTAGTAAAAAAAGATTATTAGAGAACTTTTTGTCTAATAAAATGGTTTTAGATATTTGTAAAAGAAATTAATATTATCTTTTAGCTTTTACAATTATGACTTGCCCGGAATACTTATTGGGTTTGTACATTTTGGTATAACCTACATAAAATTTAAGGAAAGGTTTCAACTCTTTTTTTTTCGATTTGAAAACTTTAGGTAATCTGCTTTTTAAATCTTTAATCGATACCTCGCCAAATGCTCCTGTATTATGTATACTTTTAATTTGGATATTTTTATAATTTAATTTTTTCATTTCAAATTTAATTTCTTCTGGAGAGAAAAAATATTTATCAGACAAAGAAATCTTTAAATTAAATAAATGCTTAAGTACCATTAAACTAAAACCTCTAGGATTATAATAGTTTGGGTAAGCGAAAATTAATGTGCCCTTAGGTGATAATTTTTTTCTTATTAATTTTAATATTTTCCAGGGATTTAAGAAATGTTCTAAAGTTCCTATTGAAACGATTGTATTAAATGTAATATTAGATTTCTTTTTTAGGTAATCTTCTATACTTTTTTTAATAAAAAAAATTCTTTTATCAATTTTTTCAACTTTAAAATCGATCCAATCAACCGCTGTGTAGCTTTCAAAGTTGAATTTTTTTAAAAATCCAAAATTTTTTAGGTCTCCACATCCTAAATCTAAAATTTTTTTTTCATTTAACTCTCTGTTAAATATTTTAGAAATTTCCTTAAATATGTGTTTGGATCCAAAAAAATATTTAATTTTCTTATTCTTTATCTTTTGATAAAATTTTTTTAAGTTATTTTTTTTCATTATAAAATTTTTTTCAGTGCATAAATCAAGCCAATTGAGTTATTAGTACTGGTCAGCTACACGCGTTGCCGCGCTTCCACACCCAGCCTATCAACGTAGTGGTCTACTACGACTCTATAGGAAGAACTAGTTTTGAGGTAAGTTTCCCACTTAGATGCTTTCAGCGGTTATCTTTTCCATACTTAGCTACCCAACACTGCGGCTGGCGCCACAATTGGT
>Ga0233444_10003546_pt1 | contig 15440 bp, 11 predicted proteins | sample SI_124_October20_6_FD_182792 | JGI IMG/M metagenome (GOLD analysis project Ga0233444, IMG submission 182792) | Seawater microbial communities from Saanich Inlet, British Columbia, Canada - SI_124_October2016_10_MG | ecosystem: Environmental > Aquatic > Marine > Inlet | place: Canada: British...
CTGATTTATTGTTTAGTACTACAGCTGGGGATCAAGATGGTGATGGAAACACGGATGATATTTCTGTTACTATTAGTGGTTCAACTGAAAATAATTATGATTGGGTTTTTATAACTAATGGTGCAGGTGAATTATTATATGGACCTGCTTCTGGTACTCAGGATGCTGTTGTAACATCAGCTGATGGAACAATAAACGTTTATCTTGCTGCAGATACAAGTGTTCAAGGCGGTCCAATTAGTTTTGATGTAAGTTGTGCTGGTTTATCAGTTAATGACTTTGATCTTTCTGATTTAATGATCTATCCAAATCCTGCAAATGGTGATTATGTAACTATACAGTCATCTGTTAGTGGAGAAAAGAATATAGAAGTGTATGATATTACTGGAAAGAGATTAATTAATACAATACTAAATTCTGACAAACTAGATGTAAGATCTGTTAGTTCTGGTGTTTATTTAGTAAAAGTTACTATCCAAGGTCAAACTAAAGTATCTAAATTAATTATTAGATAATAACTAATTTATATCAAATAAAAAGCACTCTACTTATTAGAGTGCTTTTTTTGTTTAAGAAACAAACATAGTTTATTTATAATTAAAGTTTTATAACTAATAATACAAACGTGTTAATTATTATTAAACTATCATCGTATGGTATTTAATTCTAAAAAAGCTATAATGAGTAAACCTTTAGCATTCTTTCTCTCAATATTGGTTTTATTAACAAGTTGTGGTACTGTAAATCAACCTAAATTTAAAAACAACAATAATCATAAAGATTTAATTTTCAGTAAATACGGAGAATCAACTATTATAAAAAATGATGATAATTATGAAACATGGATTTATGATTATGGGAGTTTTTTAAAAAGTAACAGAGAAGTTATTTTTAATAAAGAAAATAGAATAGTGTCAAACAAAAAAACATTATCTCCACCAGCTTATTTATTTCGAAATATATTAGCCCCAGTTGTAATTTTAGCATTGATTATTGGTGGAGCTGCATCTGGAGGTGGAGGAATTCCTATTATGTAGTTTGAATTTTAAGTAAAAAATTTAAACTTTCATTTTAATATATTTGTGAAAAAACATAACCCCTTACTATGAGACCATTATTAATCTTAATATTATTCTTTTTTTCTTTTACAATTAAAGCACAGGACTGGAAACAAATGATGGATGATCCTATTTATAATATCTATGAGGTAGTTGATGCTGCTGAAGCTTACTTTGAAAATATTGACAAAAATAAAAAGGGCTCTGGTTGGAAAAAATACCAAAGATGGTTATTTGAAAACGAACCAAAATTTTATCCTAGTGGAGATAGAATGCAAGTTGATCCATATTACGCATCTAAAGCTTACAAGAATTTTCTAAAAACAAATCCTTCTGCTCAAAAATCAATCTTTGATAGTGAATGGGAAGAACTTGGCCCTTATTACATTGAAGAAGTTACTGGTCATTATGCTGTAGGGCTTGGTAGGGTAGAATCATTTTACATAGATGATGACCCAAATATTATTTATTTAGGATCAAGAAGTGGAGGATTTTGGAAAACTTCTAATGGAGGTGAAAACTGGGTAAATACAACTGACGATTTGATAGCAACTGGAGTTAATACTATTGCTGTTAATCCAAATGATTCTAACAAGATTCTGATTAATGTTAGAAATTCTGACAATGGAACAACTCATGGTATTTATTACTCAATTGATGGTGGAGAAACTTGGACTTTAACTAATTTTAATCCAGAGAATTTAAATTGGGGTGGGTTAGGAACCAATGATAGAATTAACTTAATAAAATATCATCCTACAATTCCAAACCTTGTTTTTATTGCAACATCTAAAGGGTTATATAGGTCTTCGGATAATTTGATAACTTGGAATCTAGTTGGTCAACCTTGGGATAATTTTAGTCAAATAGATTTTCATCCGACAAACAACTCAATTGTTTACGTATCCAAAACCAACGAAGATTCTAATATTTTAATATCTAACGATACAGGATCTACTTTTAGTAGTTCTGGTTCAATATTATTCAATAACTCCAATATTAAAATATCTATTTCAAATAATTGTGAAAACTGTATTTTTCTTGGTTCAAGTGATGGAATATGGAAATCAACTGACTTGGGATCAAGTTTTGAGGTGATTTCTGGTTTGTATATAGAAGATATATCTAATTATGGAGCATTTGCGGTTAGTGATGTAAATTCTGATGTAATTTTATATGGAGATATTGATACGCATATGAGTTTTGACGGAGGCGCTAATTTTGAAAAGACAACTTTTTGGTCTGAGGGTAATTCTAATTATGATCAGACTGGAACATATGTACATGCTGATTTAAGAGGAGCTGTTTGTAAAGACGGAGTGTTTTGGGTTAATACAGACGGTTTACTTTGTAAAAGTGAAGACAATGGTGTTTCCTGGGAGATTTTTGAAGGACAGTCAATTAGGGAGAATTATAATTTAGGGGTGAGCCAATCTAATCATTACAGAACAATTAGTGGTTCACAAGACAACGGCACGAGCATAAAAACTGAAAACTCATGGATCGAATTTTATGGTGCAGATGGAATGGAAGGAATAATTCATCCTTTAAATCACGATTGGATGATAGGGAGTTTTCAGTTTGGTGGTAAAAGAAGGACTAAAGATGGTGGATACACACAAGATGGCGTGGGTAATGTAGAAAATGGTGGTTGGATAGCACCATTATTTTATGATCCAATTGATCAAATGAAAATTTATTCTCTTGGTGACAAAGTAACTGTTAGTGAAGATTTTGGATCTACATGGAATGATTTAGGAACTCCTTTTGGACTAACTGAGTCAATAAATTACGCTACAATAGCTGAAAATGACTCAAACAATATAATAGTAACTAGAGGAAGTCAAATTAAATTATCAATAGATGGTGGTTCGACTTTTAGTAGTATTAGTGCAGGTTTGCCAAATAACTATATTACAGATGTTGTATTTGATCCAAATGATGATGATACAATTATTGTTACATACGGAACCTATAATGGAAATAATAATAAGGTTTATATTTCCTATAATCAAGGTAATACATGGGCAAATATAACTTACAATCTTGGTTACCTTCCAGTAAGATCTGTTGTAATTGATCATTCTGAAAACTCTACTATTTATCTTGGAACTGAAATAGGCGTTTATAAAAAAGCTATGTCGAGTCAAACATGGGAACTTTATAGTCAAGGATTACCTAATATGTCAATTTTAGAGTTAGATATTGTTTATGGGTCTAATACCTTAAGAGCGGCTACATGGGGAAGAGGCTTATGGGAATATAGTTTAGATGGCAGGGTAGACTACCCTTCCATTTTAACAACTCAGATTACAAACCCTCCAACTGATAACAGTCCAAAAGAAGGATTTGAGCAATTTGTTACATCTGTAATTGATTACAATACTGATCTCACAGATGTTTATCTAAAGTGGTCTATTGATGAGCCGATTTTTGATAATATAATTCCTATGTCAAATGCAAATGATAATATATGGATATCTGATACATCAATACCAAATCAAGAAGAGGGAGTTAAAGTTTTCTTTAAAGTTTTTGCAGAAGGAAATAATGAAGATATTACAGAATCCTACAAATACATGTATGAGGTTAAAGCTAACATATATTGTACCCCTTCAATGGATTGTTCATATGGTGATGGTTTGCAATTATTTCAATTAGCTGGTATTAATAACCCATCAGAATGTGAAGGTTATGGTGATTTCATGTATTTATCTACTGATCTTGAGCAAGGTAGTCAATATGATTTGACCGTAACTACAGGTTATGGAAATCAGTATTTGAGTGTATGGGTGGATTTTAATGATGATCTTGAGTATACATCGGATGAATTAATATTAGAAAATTATATAATAGCAGAGGGTGAAGAATCTGGAGAATTTACTGAAACTATTAGTGTGTTAATCCCTTCAAATGCACCTCTTGGAACTCATTTAATGAGGGCAAAAACTAATTGGTCTGGAATGGTATCAAATGATGCTTGTGTTACCACACAATATGGAGAGACTGAAGATTATACAGTAAATATTATTGAGTCATCACTTAATATGATTAATTCTGATTTTGTTAACATGAAGCTTTATCCAAATCCGACAAAGGGTGAGTTTGTCATTGATTTCTCTAAATCAATTAATGAGTTAGAAATTTTAATTTATGATATTAACGGTAGAGTAGTTGAAGAATACAAATTAGAAAACAAATCAAGAATTAACTTAAATCCGAAAGTTTCAGCAGGCCTTTACTTTATAAAAATTATTAGTTCTAGTCAATCAATTATTTTTAAACTAATTAAAAAATAGATGTTAGAACTCGACTCTCTAGATCTATACACTAAAACTTTCTTGATTATTTCTGGAATGTTGTTAATAACTACTTTAACTTCCAGAATTAATAAAATTTATGAAACAACTTTAGAAGCTGTTATTACCTTTTTAGGCTCTTTTATTTTTCTAATTTGCTTAATGGTTTTTAACTATGCTAATTATGATAAAAATGTTTTATTTGTTGTTTTGCTCTTTTTTTCTGCTTTTATAGGATGGAGTTTAGGCCCAACTATGACTGCTCTGGGTGATAAATTTATGTTTAATCGTTATTTAAAAAAAATTGGATTAAAAAGTAAACTTAAATATGGTTTTAAAGAAAGGATTAAAAGAGGTGGAGGTTTTAATAAAGATGTTGCTGAACAGAAGGTTTATTTTTTAAACAGTAATCCAAACGAAGTTTTCGATAAAGATTCTGAAAAATTTATTGAATTTAGACATCAATTTGAATCTAATACATCTAATTTAGAAAAAGAAGAATACAAAAAAGAGTGGAGAGATAAAGTATTTCAAGCTTTATTTTTGACTTTTTTGATTTTATTTTTTTCAATAGTATTGAATCTTTTAACAGATTATGATTTTGGTCCTTGGGGTATTTATTTGTTAAGCTCACTGTCTACACTTATTGTATCTGAACTGTTGAATATGTTTTACTTTAAATCAAAATATAATAGAACTTTAAACTATATTTCGGCTCTAATATTTAGCTTGTATTTAATTTTTGATTTTAATAGATTAGAAAAGGCATATAGTGCTGGAGATAATAGTTGGAATACTGCTATCGATATGTCTGTTTCTATTTATTTGGACCTATTAAATTTATTTTTAGATTTACTTCAAATATTAGCCGAAAGTAATTAGTTGAATTACATTTTAAAAAAAAACTATTGTTTAGTGTAAATTTTTTTTCAAATATGCTTTATTTAAGAATAAAATTTTTATATTTGCGCTCATTTTAAAAGCAATAAAAAAAATTATATTATGGCAAAGGAAAATTTTGATCGTTCCAAACCACACTTAAACATTGGTACTATTGGACACGTTGATCACGGTAAAACTACCTTAACAGCAGCTATCACAACTGTTCTAGCTAACGCTGGATTATCTGAAAAAAGAGATTTCGATACTATCGATAATGCTCCTGAGGAAAAAGAAAGAGGTATTACTATTAACACTTCACACGTTGAATACTCAACTGAAAATCGTCACTACGCACACGTAGATTGTCCAGGTCACGCGGATTACGTTAAGAACATGGTAACTGGTGCTGCACAAATGGATGGAGCTATACTTGTTGTAGCTGCAACTGATGGGCCTATGCCACAAACTCGTGAGCATATCCTTTTAGGACGTCAGGTTGGTATTCCTAGAATGGTCGTATTTATGAACAAAGTAGATATGGTTGATGATGAAGAATTAATTGAATTAGTTGATATGGAAATTCGTGAATTATTATCATTCTATGAGTATGATGGTGATAACGGACCTGTTATAGCTGGATCTGCTCTTGGAGCTCTTAACGGAGAACAAAAATGGGTTGATACAGTAATGGAATTAATGAAAGCTGTTGACACATGGATTGAATTACCAAAACGTGATGTTGATAAAGATTTCTTAATGCCAATTGAAGATGTATTTTCAATTACTGGACGTGGAACTGTTGCAACTGGAAGGATTGAAACTGGAATCGCTAATACTGGTGATGCTGTTGATATTATAGGTATGGGTGCTGAAAAACTTACTTCTACTGTTACAGGTGTTGAGATGTTCCGTAAGATATTAGCAAAAGGTGAAGCTGGAGATAATGCTGGAATACTTTTAAGAGGTATTGAAAAAGGAGATATCAAAAGAGGGATGGTTATTTGTAAGCCTGGTTCTGTTAAACCTCATGCTAAATTTAAAGCGGAAGTTTATGTTCTTAAAAAAGAAGAAGGTGGACGTCACACTCCATTTCACAATAACTATAGACCTCAGTTCTATGTTCGTACAACAGATGTAACTGGTACTATTTCTCTTCCTTCTGGAGTTGAGATGGTTATGCCAGGTGATAACTTAACTATTCATGTTGAATTAATTCAACCAATTGCAATGAATATAGGTTTAAGATTTGCTATCCGTGAGGGTGGTAGAACTGTTGGTGCTGGACAGGTAACTGAAATTTTAGATTAATTTTAACCCATAATATTTTGTTGAGGTATTCTGTTTTTTACAGAATACCTTAACTTATGTTTACGGGTTTAGCTCAGTTGGTAGAGCACTGGTCTCCAAAACCAGGTGTCGGGAGTTCGAGTCTCTCAACCCGTGCAAATAAAAAATATATGACAGGAATAATTACATATTTTAAAGAATCATTTGAAGAACTAAAAAATAATGTTACTCCTCCTACTTTTTCACAAGGACAGAGTTTAACAATTTTAGTTGCGATTTTCTCAATTATATTTTCATTAATTATTTGGGGAATTGATTCGGTTTTTGGAGAAGTTATGAAGTTTTACTTTAATTTATTTAAATAATGTCAGAAGCAGTTATAGAAAATAAATGGTATGTTGTCAGAGCTGTAAGCGGACAAGAAAATAAAATCAAGTCTTACATAGAAAATGAGATATCCAGATTAGGGTATGATAGCTTTGTAGATGAAATCTTGGTTCCCTCTGAAAAAGTTATTCAAATAAGAAAAGGTAAAAAAATAACTAAAGATAAAGTTTACTTTCCTGGTTATATAATGATTAAAGCTAACCTTACTGGTGAAATACCGCACATTATCAAAGGTATTACTAATGTTATAGGTTTTTTAGGAGAAACTAAAGGTGGAGAGCCTGTTCCACTTAGAAAATCTGAGGTTAATAGAATGTTAGGTAAAGTTGATGAGTTATCTCTTCAAAATGAATCTAATATTATAATCCCTTTTACAACAGGTCAAAATGTTAAAGTAATTGATGGTCCTTTTAATGGATTTGATGGTACTATTGAAAAAATTAATGAAGAAAAAAGAAAACTTGAAGTAATGGTTAAGATATTTGGACGTAAAACTCCACTGGAACTTAGTTACATGCAAGTAGAAAAAATTTAATAAATGTTACAATGTTCTATAATTTATAGCTTCCACTTTTAAATTATAGTAAATTTTAAATTGTTAATATGGCAAAAGAAATAGGAAAAGTTGTTAAACTACAAGTAAGAGGCGGAGCTGCGAATCCATCACCACCAGTAGGGCCAGCATTAGGTGCTGCAGGTGTTAATATTATGGAATTCTGTAAGCAATTTAATGCTAGAACTCAGGATAAACCTGGTAAAGTTCTTCCAGTAGTTATCTCTGTTTTCAAAGATAAATCTTTTGAATTTGTTATTAAAACCCCACCAGCCGCTGTTCAATTACTGGAAGCTGCAAAAGTAAAAAAAGGTTCAGGGGAGCCAAATATCAAAAAAGTTTCAAAAGTTACTTGGGATCAGGTTAAAACCATAGCTGAAGATAAAATGCAAGATTTAAATGCATTTAATGTAGAATCAGCAATGAAGATGATAGCTGGAACGGCAAGATCAATGGGTATTAAAGTTAAAGGAGGTCAATCTCCAAGCTAATTTAAAAATTAAATGGGAAAATTAACTAAAAATAAAAAATCAGTTTCTGATAAATTTGAGCCAAACAAACTTTATACAGTTGAAGAGGCATCAAATCTTATCAAAGAAATTACTACAACTAAATTTGACGCGTCTGTTGATCTAGCTGTTAGATTAGGAGTTGATCCTAAGAAAGCAAACCAAATGGTAAGAGGAGTTGTTTCTCTTCCACATGGTACTGGTAAAGACATGAAGGTTTTAGCGTTAGTAACTCCTGACAAAGAGCAAGAAGCTAAAGATGCTGGCGCAGACTTTGTTGGACTTGATGAATATCTAGATAAAATTAAATCTGGATGGACTGATGTGGACGTTATTGTTACTATGCCAAGTGTTATGGGAAAATTAGGACCATTAGGTAGAGTGTTAGGCCCTAGAGGTTTAATGCCTAATCCTAAAACTGGTACTGTTACTATGGATATTGGTAAAGCTGTTTCAGAAGTTAAAGCTGGTAAAATTGACTTTAAAGTTGATAAAGCTGGAATAATTCATGCACCTATAGGTAAAGTTTCATTTTCAGCTGATAAAATAACAGGTAATGCTGTTGAGTTATTACAGACTTTAAACAAATTAAAGCCTACTGCTGCGAAAGGTATTTATGTGAGAAGTATTTTCATGTCAAGTACAATGAGCCCTAGTTTAGCAATTGATCCAAAAATTTAGAATAAAAATGACAAGAGAAGAAAAAACAAAAGCAATTTCTGAATTAACTGAAAAATTAGGTGCAAGTACACACTTGTATTTAACTGATATTTCTGGTTTAGATGCGCAGGCTACTTCAAACTTAAGACGTGCATGTTATAAAGCAAACATTAGTTTGTCTATGACAAAAAACACATTTTTGGATAAAGCAATGCAAGCATCGGATAAAGATTTTGGAGATCTTTCAACTATTTTAAAGGGAAACACATCAATTATGTTTTCTGAGGTTGGAAATGCTCCTGCAAAAGTTATTAAAGCTTTTAGAAAAAAATCTGAAAAACCGGTTTTAAAAGGTGCTTATATAGAAGAAAACGTTTATATAGGTGACGACCAATTAGAAGCATTAGTTAACATCAAATCTAGAGAAGAATTAATAGGAGAGATTATCTCACTATTACAATCTCCAGCTAAGAATGTTGTCTCAGCTTTACAATCTGGTGGTGGAAAGTTATCAGGAATACTTCAAACATTATCTAATAAATAATAGTTTGATTTTAAGAAAAATTAAAAACTAAAATTAAAAATTACAATAAAAAATAGAAAAATGGCAGATTTAAAAGATTTCGCAGAAAAATTAGTAAACTTATCAGTAAAAGATGTTACAGAATTAGCTGGTATTTTAAAAGATGAATATGGTATCGAACCAGCAGCAGCAGCAGTTTCTGTAGCAGGACCAGCAGCCGGTAGCGGTGAAGCTGAAGAAGCACAGACTGAATTTGATGTTATTCTTAAAGCAGCAGGTGCTTCTAAACTAGCAGTTGTTAAACTTGTTAAAGAATTAACAGGCTTAGGTTTAAAAGATGCTAAAGAACTCGTTGATGGTGCTCCTGGCGCAATCAAAGAAGGTGTAAGTAAAGATGAGGCTGAAGGTCTTAAAAAATCATTAGAAGAAGCAGGAGCTGAAGTTGAGCTTAAGTAAATTCTAATTAATTACAATTATAGTATAGATTTTAAGAATTTTCTTAAAATCTATACCTATTTGTACATATGTGATATATGTGCTTTTTACATTTTATAACTAAATATAGTAGCTAGATGTCAACAAAAATTAACCCAAGATTAAATTTCTCTTCAATTAATAATCAAATTGAATATCCTGATTTTTTAGATATACAAATTAAGTCATTTCAAGATTTTTTCCAGTTAGAGACAAAATCTGAAGAAAGAGGAGATGATGGTCTTTACAAGACTTTCATGGAAAATTTTCCAATAACAGATGCAAGAAACCAATTTGTTTTAGAGTTTTTAGATTATTTTGTTGATCCACCTAGATATTCAATTCAAGAGTGTATAGAACGTGGACTTACTTACAGTGTTCCATTAAAGGCCAGATTAAGACTTTATTGTACTGATGAAGAACATGAAGATTTTGAAACTATTGTTCAAGATGTCTATTTAGGAACTATACCATATATGACACCAAGTGGTACTTTTTGTATAAATGGTGCTGAGCGTGTAGTAGTTTCTCAATTACACAGATCTCCAGGTGTTTTCTTTGGTCAATCTTTCCATGCAAATGGAACTAAACTTTATTCTGCTCGTGTAATCCCTTTTAAAGGTTCATGGATAGAATTTGCTACTGATATTAACAGTGTAATGTATGCATATATTGACAGAAAAAAGAAATTACCAGTAACTACACTATTTAGAGCTATTGGTTATGAAAGAGACAAGGATATTCTTGAAATTTTTGATTTAGCTGAAGAAATTAATGTATCAAAATCAGGCTTAAAAAAATATCATGGCCGTAAATTAGCCGCTAGAGTTTTAAATACTTGGTATGAAGATTTTGTTGATGAAGATACAGGAGAAGTTGTTTCCATTGAAAGAAACGAAATTGTACTAGACAGAGATACAATTATCGACGCAGATAATGTTGAAGAGATTCTAGAATCTGGAGCTAAAACTATATTATTACACAAGACTGTTTCTGATCAAGGAGATTATGCTATAATACATAATACACTACAAAAAGACCCTACTAATTCAGAAAAAGAAGCTGTAGAACATATTTATAGACAATTAAGAAATGCTGAGCCACCAGATGAGGAAACTGCTAGAGGAATAATTGATAAATTATTTTTTAGTGATCAAAGGTATAGTTTAGGTGAAGTTGGTAGATATAGAATGAACAAGAAACTTGGTCTTAATGTAGACATGAGTAAACAAGTTCTTACTAAAGATGATATCATTACTATTATTAAATACCTAATCGAATTAATTAATTCGAAGGCAGAAATTGATGATATTGATCACTTATCTAATAGACGTGTAAGAACTGTTGGAGAGCAATTATCTTCACAATTTGGTGTTGGTTTAGCTAGAATGGCTCGAACTATTCGTGAAAGAATGAATGTTAGAGATAACGAGGTCTTTACTCCAATTGATTTGATTAATGCTAAAACTTTATCATCAGTTATTAATTCATTCTTTGGAACAAATCAGTTGTCTCAATTTATGGATCAAACGAACCCCTTAGCTGAAATAACTCACAAAAGAAGATTGTCAGCACTAGGACCTGGTGGATTATCTAGAGAGCGTGCCGGATTTGAAGTTAGAGATGTACATTATACACATTATGGTAGATTATGTCCAATCGAAACTCCTGAGGGACCTAATATTGGATTAATTTCTTCTCTTAGTGTATTTGCTAAAGTTAACAATATGGGATTCATCGAAACTCCATATAGAAAAGTATCTAAGGGTGTGGTGGATTTAAAATCTGATCCAATTTACCTAAGTGCTGAAGAAGAAGAAAATAAATTAATTGCACAGTCTAACTTAGCAGTAGATAAAAATGGTAAGATTATTGAAGAAAAAGTTATTGCCAGACAAGAAGGCGATTTTCCTGTAATTGAGTCTAAGGAAGTTCATTATACTGATGTAGCTCCAAACCAAATTTCATCAATTTCAGCATCACTGATTCCTTTCTTGGAACATGATGATGCAAACAGAGCACTTATGGGTTCCAATATGATGAGACAAGCAGTTCCTTTATTATTACCTCAATCTCCAATTGTGGGTACAGGTTTAGAGAAATCTGTAGCATCTGACTCAAGAGTTTTAATTAATGCCGAAGGCAATGGGGTTGTATTATATGTTGACGCTGAAAAAATTACTATTAAATACATTAGATCCAAAGAAGAAGCATTAGTAAACTTTGATAGTGATGAAAAAACTTATTATTTAACTAAGTTTAGAAAAACTAATCAAGGCACTTCTGTTAATCTAAAATCAATTGTTTCTAAAGGGGATAAAGTAAAGAAAGATCAAGTATTATGTGAAGGATACGCTACCCAAAAAGGTGAGCTTGCCCTAGGAAGAAACATGAAAGTTGCTTTTATGCCTTGGAAAGGATATAATTTTGAAGATGCAATAGTTATTTCTGAAAAAGTTGTTAGAGATGATGTTTTTACTTCTATACATATTGATGAATATTCACTTGACGTAAGAGATACAAAACTTGGAAATGAAGAATTAACAAATGATATTCCTAATGTTTCTGAAGAAGCTACAAAAGATTTAGATGAAAACGGAATGATTCGTATTGGTGCAGAAATTAAACCAGGGGATATTTTAATTGGTAAAATTACTCCCAAGGGTGAAAGTGACCCAACTCCTGAAGAAAAATTGTTAAGAGCAATTTTTGGTGATAAGGCAGGTGATGTTAAAGATGCATCACTAAAAGCTTCACCTTCTCTAAATGGAGTAGTGATTAATAAGAAACTATTTTCAAGGGCTGTCAAAGACAAAAGAAAACGAGCACAAGATAAAATTGATATCAAAGAGCTAGAAGATAATTTTGATATAAAGTTTGAAGATTTAAGACAAATTTTAATTGAAAAGTTATTTTCAATCTTATCCGGTAAAACAGCTCAAGGTATTTCAAATGATCTTGGTGAAGATGTTTTTCCAAAAGGAAAAAAATTCACATTAAAAATGTTAAATTCAGTTGATGATTATGCACATTTAACAATGGGTAAATGGACAATGGATGACAAAGCAAATAAGCTAGTTTCAGAACTTATCCATAACTATAAAATCAAAGAAAATGACATGCAAGGTTCTCTTAGAAGAGAGAAGTTTACCATTTCTGTTGGAGATGAATTACCAGCTGGAATTATTAAGTTAGCTAAAGTTTATATCGCTAAAAAGAGAAAGCTAAAAGTTGGTGATAAAATGGCAGGACGTCATGGAAATAAAGGAATTGTAGCTAGGATTGTAAGGCAAGAAGATATGCCATTTTTAGAAGATGGAACACCTGTCGATATTGTTTTAAACCCATTAGGAGTACCTTCTAGAATGAATATTGGTCAAATATATGAAACTGTTCTTGGATGGGCTGGCCAAAATTTAGGGAGAAAGTACGCTACACCTATATTTGATGGTGCTACCATAGATCAAATTAATGAATTAACAGATGAAGCTGGTATTCCTAGATTTGGACACACTTACTTATACGATGGTGGTACTGGTGATAGATTTGATCAACCTGCAACTGTTGGAGTTATTTATATGTTAAAATTAGGACATATGGTTGACGACAAGATGCATGCTAGATCTATAGGTCCATACTCATTAATTACTCAACAACCACTTGGTGGTAAAGCACAATTCGGTGGACAAAGATTTGGTGAAATGGAAGTTTGGGCTTTAGAAGCTTATGGAGCGTCAAGTACACTCCGTGAGATTCTTACTGTAAAATCTGATGATGTCATAGGTAGAGCAAAAACCTATGAAGCAATTGTCAAAGGTGACCCAATGCCTAAGCCAGGCTTACCAGAATCTTTTAATGTTTTAATGCATGAATTAAAAGGTTTAGGATTAGACATAAGATTAGAAGAATAAATAAAATATTTTATCAAATAGATACCCATTATTATGGCAAGAAAACAAGATAACCCAGTAGTTAAGTTTAATAAAATATCAATAGGTTTAGCTTCACCTGAATCAGTTTTATCTGCTTCAAAAGGAGAGGTTCTTAAACCTGAAACTATCAATTATAGAACTCACAAACCTGAAAGAGATGGATTGTTTTGTGAAAGAATTTTTGGTCCTGTAAAGGATTTCGAATGTGCTTGTGGTAAATACAAAAGAATTAGATACAAAGGAATTGTATGTGATAGATGTGGAGTTGAAGTTACTGAGAAGAAAGTTAGAAGAGACAGAGTAGGTCATATAAATCTTATTGTACCTGTTGCACACATATGGTATTTTAGATCGTTACCCAATAAGATTGGTTATTTATTAGGTTTACCTTCCAAAAAACTTGACATGATTATTTACTACGAAAGATATGTAGTAATTCAAGCTGGAGCTGCAGTCAATGCTGAAGCAGAGCCGTTGAAAAAAATGGATTTTCTTTCTGAAGAAGAATATTTAGATATAATGGATGCACTTCCACCAGAAAATCAATATTTGGATGACACAGATCCTGAAAAATTTATTGCTAAAATGGGTGCTGAATGCTTAATCGAATTATTATCTAGAATAGATTTAGATGAGTTATCTTTTGAACTAAGAAATAAGGCTAATACAGAAACTTCAAAGCAAAGAAAAACAGAAGCTTTAAAAAGATTACAGGTAGTTGAGTCTTTTAGAGAAGCTAATTTAAATAGAGAAAATTTACCTGAGTGGATGATAATGAAGGCAATTCCTGTCATTCCACCCGAGTTAAGACCTTTAGTTCCATTAGATGGAGGTAGATTTGCTACATCTGATTTAAATGATTTGTACAGAAGAGTAATTATTAGAAATAATAGACTAAAAAGATTAGTGGAAATTAAAGCTCCAGAAGTCATTTTAAGAAATGAAAAGAGAATGTTACAAGAATCTGTAGATTCATTGTTTGATAATACTAGAAAGTCTTCGGCTGTAAAAACAGATTCAAATAGACCACTAAAATCATTATCTGACTCTCTTAAGGGTAAGCAAGGTCGATTCCGTCAAAATTTGTTAGGTAAAAGAGTTGATTATTCAGCTAGATCAGTAATTGTAGTTGGTCCTGAATTAAAGTTATTTGAGTGTGGGATTCCAAAAAATATGGCTGCTGAGCTATACAAGCCTTTTGTAATTAGAAAATTAATTGAAAGAGGTATTGTAAAAACTGTAAAGTCAGCTAAAAAAATTATAGATAAAAAAGAGCCTGTAGTTTGGGATATATTAGAAAATGTTTTAAAGGGACACCCAGTTCTTTTAAATCGTGCTCCAACACTACACAGACTTGGTATACAAGCATTTCAGCCTAAATTAATTGAGGGAAAAGCTATTCAATTACACCCATTAGTATGTACAGCATTTAATGCTGATTTTGATGGAGATCAAATGGCTGTTCATTTACCGTTAGGACCTGAAGCAATTCTTGAATCTCAGTTACTAATGCTTGCTTCCCATAATATTCTAAATCCAGCAAATGGATCACCTGTTACTGTACCTTCTCAAGATATGGTTTTAGGTTTATATTATATGACCAAACTCAAAACTTCTACAGAACAAGTTAAAGTTACTGGAGAGGGTTTAACATTTTATTCCCCTGAGGAAGTTATAATAGCTTACAACGAAAAAAGAGTTGACTTAAATGCATCAATTAAAGTTAAAACTGAAGACTTTAACGATAATAAAGAATTAGTAAAACAAATAATTGAAACTACAGTAGGAAGAGTTTTATTTAACGAAAAGGTTCCTGCAGTAGCTGGATATATTAATGAGGTTTTAACAAAGAAATCTCTAAGAGATATTATAGGTG
>Ga0233444_10003552_pt1 | contig 15415 bp, 12 predicted proteins | sample SI_124_October20_6_FD_182792 | JGI IMG/M metagenome (GOLD analysis project Ga0233444, IMG submission 182792) | Seawater microbial communities from Saanich Inlet, British Columbia, Canada - SI_124_October2016_10_MG | ecosystem: Environmental > Aquatic > Marine > Inlet | place: Canada: British...
ATGAAGTTGGAGAATGGATTGCAATTAATTTATAAAAGAATTGCTACAATAAGTAAAAAAAGAAACAAAACTGCAGCGACCACAGCTGTGCTTAAAATAAAACTAAACTTAGCTATTCCCTTGCCTTTAAATTTTTCTGGATTTTTTTTAATCTTTGATAAACTTATTGCACCAAAAATCATTCCTAATAGGAATCCTATCCCAGTTATAAACCCCAATAAGGTAAATATTAAGCTTAGAACACTTAAGGGTTCTTGAACTTTTTTCGTTGATGATTCTTCAGATTGTAACTCAGCTTTAGGAGTGTCTGAATTAGAAATTTCAAACTCAGAATTGGTATTGTCCCAAACATCATTTTCTAAAGAATTATTATTGCTGGGCTCAGCTACTTTTTCAGAGAAAATTGTGGTTTTTATAATAGCTGTATCAAGAGTTGGATCAATTGCTAAAGATTGGGCACTTGTGACCGTAGGATTTTTAATAAATTGAATAGATTTAATCTCAATATTGCTAATATATATTTCTCTGTTTTTATCCACTTTTATAAAATAACCATCATAGTCAGATTTAGAAACTATCCCTTTGTAAGTCTTACCCGTTTTGGTTACAATTACAATACTGTCTTTATTAGGAACGTTTTCTTCTAATTCAATTAATCTAAAAAGTTGACCAACTGGTTTGTTATTCAGGGAGCTACTGAGATTGGTATTTTCGGGATTAGAATTTACATATTTTGCCCAATGGTGAGAAACAATAGCGGAGTTAGAACAGGAGGCTAAAACAAAAAGTAAAAAAATATATACTACATGGGTTAATTTCATAGGTGAAATTTAAACAAAATAACCCTATTAGGATTTTAAAATATTTAGTAATAAAAAAATTTAAAAGAGGATAATAAAGTCATATGTACATGAAAATCAATTATTTAAAACTTAATAAAAGGATTTTTTATTGGTGGATAAATCGCTGTGTTTTCGTGTGGAAGGAATCAAAAACTTTAATAAAATAAACCCCATTACTTAGCTTAGAAATATCTATTGAATTTTTGTTATTGAGTTTAGATAGATTTAGTTTTTCTTGATAAACTAGTTTACCAAAACCATCTAATATTTCAAAGTGGACATCGTCTACAAAGCCATTAGTCTGAATATTTAGCTCATTGTGGGCAGGATTTGGATAACATTTAAAATCAAACATACTGGTATTTTCTTCAATGGAAAGACCATAGCCTACTGTAAAATAATGGATAATATTTTTTCCAAAATCAGATTCAAAACCAGCTAGTGGCGCTCCTGTTGTTTTTCTTATTTGAAAAAAGCCTGAGCCATCGTTATTGGCAAAAAAGTCTAGACCGTCTTCTCCTGTATCGTCCAATTCAAGCTGGTAACAGCCAGTGGGTAAGATGACAGTATCTTTATGTAAGGTATTGCTTTGAAAATTGATCTTTGAAAAAACAATATTTCCATCCACATCTCGGATGTAGAGCTTGGTTTCGTTGGCTGCTAAATTGGTTCTAGTCCAAAGCACTATTCCTTCTGGATAGACTGGAGGAACATCAAAAGTAGTATGGTAATGGTTGTTTTCTAGGTATTCGTCTGCAGTACCATTTACTTGCATAATTTCAACATGAAAATCCTTACAAAACTGTGCGTAGTCCCAAAATGATTGACTAGAAATTGGTAATTCGATTTCTATTTCTTGGTCAAATTCTAGTTGACCACTCCAAGAAAAAGTTTCGTGTGGGCCACCACAAATCCAATAATCAATTTGGGCTGAGAGTAAGTCTTGCTCCCCAGTATTTTTTAATAAAATTCGAGGTTGGTCACATATAGGATTAATTCTAGTGTGGAATTCCCAGTCGTTAGGAGCTAACACGTCAGTTATCCCAGCATCGTTTTGAAAATTATAATCTCCATAAGAAACCAGCTGTACGGTTGTTCTATAATTTCCTTCCATTCCTCCGCTAGTAACTTCCATCCCATAATCAATATTCACCGAAGTATCTCCCGAAGAAATAAATGGTGTAATTTCATGATCGTAAGTGGTTCCAAAAGTTCCTGGACACCACCCTGCCCTATCGTAAAGCCATGTTCCTCCTTGAGCCATTACTGGATTGTCAGAACATTCTTTCCAGTTTAGCCACTCGAATTGTTTGGTGCCGTTTACTTTTAAATGGTGGTATTTAGGGCAAAATTCTGCACAATTTTGAAATCCTCCAAACCAATGCCCAGTGGTTCTTGTCTTTGCTTTAAAATTACTTGCTGTCGAAAGCAAAGGAACATCTACTGCGGGCATAGAAACATCGTTGGCAATATTAGCATGTCCATAATCTCCTCTCCAAATGGTTTTAAAATCTAATACATCTCTTGGAGGTGTCCCATGGATAAATAAAAATTTAAGATCAATTAGTTCTTGCTGGTTGCCTGCAGAAATTTCTAAAGTGTCTTTAAATAACGGCAAATAATCTGTAACATCGTAAACCCATCTAAATCCAAATTGACCTAAACTTAATCCTATTCCATAAGGAGTCACATAGTTTTGGATTTGATGAATATCTTGTTTGTATTGGTTGGTTAATTGATGATCTATTCCAAAATCTAAAGAGTCAATTTTATTTCCACTAGAATTATAAGTATCACCCCAACCACTTTCATAGCCATAAATTGTATCCACTAAAGTTTTAGAAATTCCTGTGACATTCATATCCACATAGGGAAGTGTTTCAATAATACTAACTGGTGAATAATAATTGGTGTCCAAAAAAAGTACAGAATCTAAATGACTATTGTAAGTTCCTTTATAGAAGGTGAATTTTGGTCGATTGGAAGTAGTGGAAAGGTCAAATCCTCTCAAAGATAAATCTGCATGTTCCCATTTTGGAAGCCCCAATAATGTGCCATTTCTAGCATTTCCACTGTAATCATTAGCCACAAATCCAGATTCTTCGTCAAAATTATAAGCAGCCTGAAGATTGGAATAAAAAGGATGGCTACTATCTATAGTTTTATTCATCCATGACTTAATAGTAATATTGTCCAATGCCTTGTTCCAAACTCTAAATTCATCTATTTTACCATCGTAAACTCCGTTAAAATTTGCTGCTGCGTTTCCACCTATTCTGAACTTTACTATTCCTGCCATAGATCTAGTTTTGGAAGTTCCGCTCATAAAAAGCTCTCCATTTAAAAAAGCTTTCATTTCTCCATTATTTATATCCTTGGTAAACGCCCAATGGTTCCATTTGCGGGAAAAATCATTAATATTTGCTAATTCGTGTATTCTATCGTAAGATCCCGCACCATTATTTCCAGCATCCCAATAAACTCTACTGTTGCTCCAAGGCAAATGACAATTTATTACTCGGTAGCCATTAGCATCTCTTCCTTCAAAAATATAGGAATTAAAAGGCATTAAATTTTCATCCCCAAAACACCAAAAAGAAATGGTAACTGCGCTATCTACATTTGCAAATACTGAAGAGGGGATGTCTACAATGTCATCGTCTTTAAAATCTAGATGGCCATTGTGACCTTGTACAAGACCTATATTTAACCCTGTACTATCCGATGCAGTTGTATAATTGGTGTTGGTAGAATTCGATGAGAAAACAAAGTCTACAACAATATTACTTGTACCATTCCAAGCAAAAGGTTGTAGAAAATTATAGGTTGTTGTTCCTGATGGATGGTGGTTGATAGAATTGTTGTAAACCGTAGAAAAATTATCTACTTCAAAAGTAGAGTCAGTAAGCTCTAAGAGTGTTGTTTGCTTCATTCTAATGGTAAGTTTTTTTAGACTCTCGCCTTGGATTTGAAAATCAATTGACATTCTTGAAATATCACCTGCAAACAACCCTTGGTTTTGAAGATCAGAGGCAAGAATTAAGTATTGAGTTTTACCAGATTTTTGAGTGGTATTAAGAAGCTCTACAGTGTTCTCCAAACCAGTGCCAATGGTAAAACTGTTTTGGGAGATGGTGGAATCTATAGAAAGATTATAGGAGAAATTTTGTTGGACATCATACTTTGGCTGGTCGTTGTATTGTATGGTTTCTGGATTGGAATTTCTGTAATAATAATAGGGGCTATTTACATTTTGATGATTGTAAAGTCTAGTGTAAGTAGTGTAATCCCATTCTCCACATGCATAATTATCTTGTGTAGTAGCAGCATCGCATTTTAATGTATAATACATCAAAACCTTGTGGTATTCGTTGGTGTCAGCAGGAAAAATATACCACCCTTTTCGCTTAGTGATGTCGTTAAAATCTAAGGTTTCAATAATGGTGGTGTCTCCTGGATTTTGGCTATTGAATTGTAAAAAAGAAAAAATTAAAAATATAAAAAATGGTAAGCTCTTCATAGTGGACAATTTTGAAATAAAAAATAAAAATAACCAATAAAAATTAGGAAATAAGATTGAAACACCTAAATAAACATGGTTTTTGTTTAAATTTTTCGTTTATTTGTTAAACAAAATATTTAACTATGAATTCTTTAAATGATTTAAATGTTCCAAATGTGCAATGTACGCAGTATCTAATTGATGGGGAAATCACCAATTGGACAGGGCCAAGGGCAGAAGTATTTTCAAATATTTATCTATCCAAAAATAAACAAGGCGAATTAGGACCAACCTTAATTGGAAATGTTCCAGACTTAGACGAAGATGTTTCTATAAAAGCCTTGGACGCAGCGGTAAATGCATTTTCTAGAGGACAAGGGAAATGGCCAACGATGAAAGTTAAAGAGAGAATTTCTTGTATGGAAACATTCGTGAAAATAATGGCTACTAAAAGAGAAGAAATTGTAGAGCTTCTAATGTGGGAGATTGGCAAAAACACAACAGATGCAGCAAAAGAATTTGATAGAACTGTAGAGTATATCTACGATACTATTGAAGCATACAAAAAGCTAGACCGAAAAAGTGCAAAATTTGACACCGAAGGAAATATTAGAGCCCATATAAGAAGAGGGCCGCTAGGGGTTGTCCTTTGTTTAGGGCCATATAACTATCCTCTTAACGAAACATTTTCTTTATTAATTCCAGCATTAATTATGGGTAATACTGCCATTTTTAAACCTGCAAAATTAGGGGTGTTACTAATAACTCCTCTGCTAGAGGCTTTTAAAGAAGCTTTTCCTCCTGGGGTAGTAAATATTTTATTTGGAAGAGGAAGAAAAATTGCTTCTCCAATAATGAAAACTGGGAAAATTGATGTTCTTGCATTAATTGGGCATAGTTCCTCAGCAGTGGCATTACAAGATTTACATCCTAACAAAAATAGGCTTAGATTAATCCTTGGGCTAGAAGCAAAAAACCCAGGTATAGTTCTTAAAGATGCGGACATGGACCTTACTATTAAAGAGTGTGTTTCTGGAACATTATCTTACAATGGACAAAGATGTACAGCTTTAAAAGTGTTGTTCGTGCATGAAAATGTAGTAGATGATTTTATTACTAAGTTCTCCAAAGCGGTGGATGAGCTGAAATTTGGTTTGCCATGGGAAGAAGGGTCTTTTCTAACTCCATTACCTGAAGTTCAAAAACCAGAATATATAAAAGGTTTAATTCAAGATGCCACTTCCAAAGGAGCAAAAGTAATGAATAAAAAAGGAGGTGAAATGTCTCCTAACTACTGTTACCCTGCAATATTGTATCCAGTAAACGAGGATATGGATTTATTCCATGAGGAGCAGTTTGGCCCTGTTATCCCAATAGTTTCTTTTAAAGATATTGACCAACCTTTAAATGCTATGGCCAGCTCCGATTATGGCCAGCAAGTAAGTTTATTTGGCCAAGATGTGAAACAGTTAGGTCCATTAATAGACACCTTAGCAAATTTGGTTTGTAGAGTAAATTTAAATAGCTCTTGCCAAAGAGGTCCAGATGTTTATCCATTTACAGGAAGAAAAAACTCTGCGGTTGGTACTTTAAGTGTGTTTGATGCACTAAGATCTTTCTCCATTAGAACCTTTGTCGCTTCCAAGGATAATGAATACAATAATAAAATTCTTCAAGATCTTTTAAATTCTAACCACTCAAACTTCATCAACACCGAATATTTATTATAATTTAATGGCTTAATATATTTATATGAAGCCAACACTCTTAATTTTAGCAGCTGGTATGGGCAGCAGATATGGTGGTCTAAAGCAGATTGATGGAATAGGACCAAATGACGAACCTATAATAGAATATTCTATTTACGATGCAATTAAAGCTGGATTTGGAAAAATTGTTTTTGTAATTCGGGAGGAGTTTGACTCTGCTTTTAGAGAAATTTTTGATGCTTTTAATAATAGAATTGATATTGAGTACGTTTATCAGCCCGTTAATTTTAAGGTTGACGGACTAAGCTTAGTAGAAAGAACCAAGCCCTGGGGCACTTCACATGCGGTATTAGTAGCCAAAGATGTAATTAAGGAGCCTTTTGCAGTAATTAATGCAGATGACTATTATGGCGCCAATTCTTTTAGAATTATGGCTGACTTTTTAGCTAATGAATGCTCTCCTTCTAATATGTCAATGCTAGGATATATTCTAGAAAACACGCTTTCTGAAAATGGCACTGTAAATCGAGGAGTGTGTGAGGTAGATTCAAAGAGCAACCTTATTGAGGTTAATGAGAGAGAGAAATTAGCCAGACAAGAAGAAAAAGTAGAATATAATATTGGTTCTGACGAGCCTAGCAGAGAGGTTGATCCAAAATCTTATGTTTCTATGAACTATTGGGGTTTTCATCCTTCTATTTTTAAAGATATTGAGGAAGGTCTTCATAATTTCATGAAAGAAAATAGCAATAGCCCTACTGCAGAGTATTATATTCCTAACATTGTTTCCGATAAAATTAAGGCTGGCGAAATAGCTATTGCAGTTATTCCAACTAACGATAATTGGTTTGGGGTAACCTATAAAGAAGACAAACAAATGGCAATCGAGACTTTGAATAAGCATATTGAAAACGGAGTATATCCTAAGAGCTTGTGGAGCTAAAATTTGCTCAAAGTATCTTATTAGGCTTTGGCTTAAAAGAATCTATTGTTACCTTAAAAAAAGTTGACTCTGGGTTAATAAACTCAACGTTTGTACTAAATTCTAAAACTAACTCGTACATACTTCAAGCTATCAATACCAATATTTTTCCGAATTATGAAAAGGGATTAGAAAATATTCTAACTGTTGGTAATAGGCTTAAAAAGAAAAATTATCCATACTCGTTTCCTCTACCCATAAAAGGGCAATACTTAAAAGTAGAAAATGAGGTTTGGAGACTCCTGCCTTATGTGAAGAATAGTATGTCTTATAATCGAGTTTCCTCTTTGGGTCAAGTGAAAAGTGCAGCTAATTGTCTTGGTGAATTTTACCACCATTTGTCTGATTTTAATACTGAAAGTCTTTCTATTACACTGCCAAATTTTCACCACGGCGACTTGATAATTAAAAAATTTGAAGAGGCTCTTTTAAATGGCGAAAAAGAAAGATTATTAACAGTTAATGCTTTAATAAGTGAAGTTGAAAAAAAATTACCTATTTTAAATAAATGGGACGAAGTCTGTAATTCCCTTCCCAAAAGAGTAGTTCACTACGACACCAAAATCAATAACTTTTTATTTGATAAAAAAACAGATGAAGTACTAGCATTAATCGATTTCGATACTATTATGCCAGGTTGTGTTCTTTCAGATATTGGAGACATGATTAGAACCTATAGTAATCCTCTTGGAGAGGAATCTAAGGAAATTGATAAGGTAGTTTGCAATATGGAAATTATAAATACCATAATACAAGAGTTTACAAAAAAAGTAGCCTTAGCAAAAGAAGAAATAGAAAATCTGTTTTTTGGAGGGATGGCTATAACGTTTATGCAAAATGTTAGATTTTTAACCGATTATTTAAATGGAGATAGCTATTATAAAACTAGTTATAAAGATCAAAACCTAGTAAGAGCAAAAAATCAGTGGGCTCTCTATCAGTCTATGAAGGAGAACAGAAAATGAGGCTTCCTAACTAGTTAAGTCTTTTGGACGGTAGGTAGTTGATTTCTCTTTAGATAGGGTTTTTACTATTTTCAACATTTTCTCAGCTAGTGCTTCTACAGCCAAAGGTTTTTGAGATTTTAGAATTCCTATTTTATTAAGCCTATTTAGAATTTTAATTCCACTTTTTTCTCCTTCTCTCATTAGGTCTGGCTGTCTAATTAACATGGGCGGTTGAAAAATGTCAATTTTTTTGAACTCTAGTTTTTTCACCACTTCTTCTAATGCCCCTTTGATTTTTGGATAGAAAAAAGAAGATTTTGCATTGGCGCCAACAGAGGATACTAAAGACAATTGCCCTACTCCATTTTCAGCTGCTATTTTGGCAAATTTATATTGATAAGTGTAGTCAATTTCGTACTGCTGATCTTTTCCGCCAGCATCTTTTTTAGTAGTTCCTAAAGAAGAAAACAATATATCTCCTTTTATTTTATCCTTGTATTTTTCCAGATCTTTAAAATCTATTTCATAAATTTTTAATTTTTCATGTTTAATATTTGGAGCAGTTCTAACAAAAATAGTGACTTGTTGAAAATCATCGTCTATTAGTAATTTATTTACCAATTCTCTCCCTGTAGCTCCTGTGGCTCCAATTACTAATGCATTTAAACTCTTCATTTTATTAAATAAGTCAATTTTAATACTTTTTAAATGATTTTTATCTAAAAAATGTGCTTTTTAATGATTTTTATCGTTTTTTTAAAAATAATCAAGATTATTATGAAAATTAAATTGATAGTTGTTGGAAAAACAAATGCTTCTTATTTAAAAACTGGGGAAAGTAATTATGAAGAAAGGCTGAAGCATTACTGTAAATTTGAAGACTTATTAATTCCCCAAATTAAAAATGGTGGAAAATTATCAAATAAATATCTAAAAATTAAAGAGGGGAAATTGATATTAAAAAACATACACTCTATGGACCAGGTAATTCTTTTAGATGAAAAAGGAAAGAGTTTTTCTTCAATTGATTTCTCTAATTTATTAAATCAAAAACTACTAGATAGCACTAAAAGATTAGTTTTTGTTATCGGAGGAGCATTTGGATTTAGTGAGGAGGTTTATAAAAGGGCAGATCTGAAACTAAGTTTTTCTAAAATGACATTTTCTCATCAGATGATAAGGCTAATTTTTAAAGAACAGCTATATAGGGCTTTTACGATACTGAAAGGGGAAAAGTACCATCATGAATGAATTAAGATTAGTTTATAGTTTGATATATTGTGAATCCCAATTAGAAAAATCAAAACCTATTGGTGGCCCTGAAATTCTTGACAAACCCACTTATAATCAATATCTACAATATAAAATTGTCTCAATTAATAAAAATACTTTAAATTAGCCCGCAAAGAACTTTGAAAAACAAAGCTGAAAGTGGTTTCTATTGAAGATTTAATATTAGTTCCGTTATACTTATTTGTTATTATCGGCCTAGCCAGATTAATAAAATCAAATAATATTAATCAACATCCTGAATACAAATATTTTGTAAAAGGCATTTGGTTTAAACTAATTGGCGTTAGTGCATTTATTTCAATCTATTTATTTTACTATGGCGGGGGAGATACTATTACGTATTTTAAAGGAGCAAGAGCTCTTGGAAATTTAATTATGCAAGATTTTTCAAAGGGATTTGCTGTTTTATTTAATACAAATAGTTATGAAAATTCACTTAGTAGCTTTAATTCCAAAACTGGAATTCCACCTTGGCATTACTTTGCTAATAAAAATACTTTTTTAATTTGTAGGCTATCTGCCCCTCTATATCTTCTAGGGTCTAAAAGCTTTTTAATTACTAGCTTTTTAACTAGTCTTTTTTCCTATATCGGTATTTGGAAGTTTTATCGTTTACTTAATATTTTATATCCCGGACATTCTAAAATATTTGCATATTTAGTATTGTTTATGCCATCTTTAGTATTCTGGGGGGGGGGGGTTATGAAAGACAGCTATATGCTTGGGGCAACTTGCTGGATCACCTATAGTTTTTTCCAAGTAATAATATCTCGTAAAAAAACATTTTGGAATGTTTGCTTTTTAGTACTAAATGTAGTTATGATGTTAAATTGTAAGCCTTATATATTAATATCTTTAATTCCTGGCTTTGTAATTTGGGTTAATTATAATTCTTTAAAAAACATTAAAAATTCACTTGTAAGGGTTCTGGTTTTTCCTGCGATAGTTCTGGTTTTTTCTGGTTCTGGAATATTACTTTTTAATAGTCTTTCTGGTTCAATGGGGGTGTATGGTAGTTTAGAAGGGGCCATAAAAAAAGCGCAAATTACACAAGATGATTTACTAAGAGAATGGCATTACGGGGCGAATAATTATAAATTGGACAGAATAGATGGGTCTATTAGCGGGCTATTGAGATCTGCTCCATTAGCTACTTTTACTGCTCTTTTTAGGCCTTTGCCTTGGGAGATTGGAAGCCCAACCATGGTTGTTTCTGCTGTTGAAAATACTCTTTTATTGTTTTTTGTTCTTTATTCCCTTTTTCGGATAGGTCCGTTTAGATTTTTTAAAATAACCTTTAATGATCCTTTTTTAGCTTATTGTTTGATTTTTTCTTTGATTTTTGCCTTTGGTGTTGGGATAGCTGGGACCAACTTTGGGGCGTTGGTAAGGTATAAAATTCCTTTAATGCCTTTCTTTTTTTCATTTATATACATCGTTAGAAGAAAATCTGTAATTTAAATTCTTATTATGTTGAAATTATAACTGTTTATTTAAGATAAGCTAAGTGGTGTTTCTTGTCCTCTTTTATTTAATTATACTGTAGTAGGTGTTTTTTGATTTTAGTGGTGCTTTTATAGAGGAGCTTAGCTTTAATATTGATTCATTAATATGATTAATATAGATTTTGTTGTCGGGGATTGTGTCTTCAGTTATCATATTTATAAATTTTAATTTTCTTAATTTAAAATTATCTATATTAATGTCAAATACATTATAATTATATTTAAATTCTAGATTATGATCAAACCCAATACCATTAATCTCTGGCTGGGAATAATTAGTAGGAGGATAATTCATTTTGACTGGGCAAAAAACGTCTGACATGAGAAATAATTTTTTATTTAAGGAGTCATAACTTCCATAAATATGCCCATATTCGAGGTGTTTTTTAGCCAGGGCAACAATCTTTTTAAAAAGTTTTATTTGTTCTTCTTGCTTTATTAAAATATTCCTTCTACTAATATCAGAATGTAAAATTATTTTTTCATTTTCAGCATATGTTTTTTTTAAATTAAATATTATTTTTTCTGAAAGATCAGTTAATTTTTTTAAGTGTAAGTATCTTTTGTTTCTAAATTGATCGTCTGATAATAACAATTTAAAAAATTTTAAATTAACCGAGCCCTTACTGTCCACAGCTGATTCAAATAAGATTTTATTAAAGTTTGGAAAAGAGTTCCTGAAATTGTCTTCATATTTATAAGTATATTTTAAAAGAGAATGACCAAAATGTTCTTGCCTGTACAAAGGATAAAAACTACCATTATCAAAGGAGTATATAAGTTTTAAATTATCCCCTGTTGAAAAATGTATATCGTTAAACAATGCTTGAAAAGCAAGAAACTTTGATAAGTAATTTACGTCAATTAATTTTTTTACTTCTTCGATATTTTTATTATCAATACTTTCACATAGTTTTTTGTACTTAGCGACGGCATAAGGAAGAAGAGAGTCTTTTTTGTTGTTTATGTGTCCAAAATATAAATCATGGTGGCTATGATGAGGTGAGTTAATCATAACATTTTCTTTTCTTGTCCAGTCGTTTACATTCCTGAGAACTGAATAATTTTCAATATCAAAGTTATTTTTTAAATATTCTTTGGAAAGATCTTCAACAAAGTAATAATCGCTAATTTTATAATTATTTATTCTGAGCATTACAAGTTTTCCGGCTGGTGCAATTAATCCTAAATCATTAGCTATTTGATTTACCGCAATTACTGTCGGATTAACATCTTCTCCTTTAATAAGCTTGAATTGCTTAATACCATTTATACCTTTTGATTTCTCATCAAGTTTAATTGTATAGGAATATTTATTATTTGAATAATGTATTGAGTGAGTTCCGTGGTATTTAAGTTTTGCTTCTTGAAAAACACCATTAACTTTCACTTTTATTTTTATCCATTTTTTTTTTGGTGGGTTATATTTTAAATAGTTCTTTAATTTATCTTCTTGCTTGTTTTCAATTTTAATTTCAATAATATCAGCCTTTTTGACAGGGTTCTTTATTGATTTTATTTTACCTAAAATATCCGTTAAATGAGCAATTTTATTTACGTTTGAAAGAATATTAATGTTGGTGTATCTAATTAGTCTTGAATTTACTTTATCTCGAAAATTTATATAAAATGAGTCATTATGGTATAAAATTATTGAGCTTATAACAATCAATATTATCAATATTGATTTTTTGAAAAGTAATATTTTTTTAATGTTTTTCATGAAATTACTTGAGTTAATGCCCTTTAACTTTAGGAATAACTAACTCATTGAATAAAATTAATGTAGAATTACTAATTTAAAGATAATAAGATATAGTTAGTTTTATCAAGCCTAAATTATTTAGAATAGTAAACTTTAAAGCTTATTTACTCTTTTAAGGCATTTCAATTTTGAGTTGATGATTTTGTCAGTATTGAAATCAAATTTAAGAAAAGAAGGATAGGCGGACTAGGAGAATCCCAAGTTAATTGACTGACTTTAAGGCTTGTAATAAATAAATTTTTTCACTCGCTATTGGTGTTTCACACTTGTGGCTGACGTGCCGAAGCCGTATTTAGACATCAAATTTTGATTAAAACCTTAATTACATCCAAGACAAGAGTTAAACTTCTTCTCAAGTTTTTTTTAAATCCTCAAAACTCTGCCTATTTAAGAGGCTTAAGTGAGGAGTTAGATGAATCTACGAACTCTGTTAGACTGGAACTAAACAGGCTAGAGGCAGCAAACATGTTACACTCTAGTAAGATCGGAAATAAAAAAATGTTTACGGTAAATAAATTACATCCTTTATTTAAAGATGTTAACCAGATTGTAAGAAAATACTTAGGGATAGATGTAATTATAGATAATATTTTAAGAGGCCTTGGGGAGCCAACTAAAATATATTTAACAGGAGAGTTAGCCGAAGGAAGAAATTGCGATTTAGTAGATATAATACTTATAGGAAAAATCAATAAAAATTACCTAACGGACGTTATTGAAAAAACAGAAAAAATAATAGAAAGAAAAATACGCTATATAGCATATACAGAGGAAGAGTTTTCTAAAAGAAGTCAAAATAAAAAGCAAATTATTTGGAAATCTTACCCTGAATATGACTTTAATAAAAAAAGTGTTTTGTTTAAGAATCAAAAAACAATAAAAGAAATTTTAAGCACTTATATATTACCTGAAATAAAAGACAGCTCAATAATAGTAAAAAAAAGACAAAAAATTTATCTCAATAAGAAACAAGAATAAACTACCAATAGAACTTATTTCTGTTTCAATTAATGGAAATGAAATAACTAATTGTTGCTATTTATTACAACCAAACTTCATTAATGAGTTGCCAAAATATCAAACAATTGAAATTAAAGATGAATTAAATACTATTGTACCTACATGTTTTCAGAAAAATAATTGTCCAAACGCAGATGTTGAAATTAAATATAGGTATTTAGGAATAAAGGATATTAAAACAGCTAATTACAGCTTGAAGATTAACTTTAAAGAAATTCAAAGTCCCCTTTAGTTCATGAATTCTGTATTAAATCTTAATATAAATTAATTAAAGTCAATCTGGGCTTATAGAGTTAAAAACTAGCTCTCTCATGATAATGAAAATCAATAACTAAAATCATGTTTTTTGTGGCGTTTAAAAAACTTGAAAGAAGAGTGTCATTTTCAATAACAGTTATTCAAACGATGAGCAACAAGCATAAACTTAAGAGATAAAACGTATAGATAGGGCTTAAATGTAGTTTATAGACAGATTGATTTGATAGTATTTAATTTATTGCCTCCAAAAAGATATTATAAAGTGAAAAACAGTAATTTCAATCTGGAATAAATTAAATACCATTAAGAATATACTTTTATATTACCCTTCCAACACGACTTCAGAAGCTATGCTCTCTATCTCGTTAGCTATGAATAAAAATGGGTATAAAACTATCTTGTTAACCACATGTGAATCAGGAGAACTACATAATTCTTTTCAAGAACATGAAATAAAAAATTACAATTATTCTATACCCAAAAACAATTTCTTTATAATTAAACAATTTTTTTTTCTAATACGGTTCTGTAGACGACATAATATAGACTACATTTATTCTCACCTTCAAGCTGCCAACTTTATTGCGGTTTTAGCCCAATACTTTATTAGCGCAAAAGTGTTTGTTTGTAGACATCATTCGGACTATGTTCGTTTGGGGCCCTCTAAAACTGCTCGTTTTTTTGATAAAGTCATTGGTAAATTAGCAAAGAATATGGTAGCAATTTCCGATAGAGTAAAGCGCGAAATGCAAGAACATGAAGGAGTTAATCCTAATAAAATAATTCGAATTAATAACGCTTATGATTTTTCACTTTTCCCTCCAGTTGACAAAAAAATTAAAAACCAAATTATAACAAACTACGATTTAATGGGAAAAGACCTTGTTCTTCTTAATGTGGGCCGTATGATTCCGCTTAAGAGACAAGCTTTATTACTTAAGCTTGTTTATTTATTAAAAAAAGATGGCTTTGACATTAAACTTTTAATAATTGGAAGTGGGCAACAAGAGAAAGAGTTAATAAAAATTACAGAAGATTGCAAAATTACCAATGAAGTGGTTTTTACAAACCAAGTTAAAAATGTAAGGGATTATATGGACTGCTGTGATTTACAAGTTCATTTGTCAGAATCTGAAGCAAGTAATAATGTAGTTAAAGAGTTTGCCCTATTAGGAAAACCATCAATAATTTGTAAAAATGTTGGTGATTTTGAAGATTATTGCACGAACGAAAACAGTTATTTAATAAAAAAAGATTTTGATATTGTAAATTTAAAATCAATTATTATTCAAATAATAAATAACAAACAGGAACTTAAAATAAAAGGTGAAGAAATAAGAAAAATAATTAAATCGCTTTTTACAATTGATAACATAATTCCAAAATATTTAGATATATTTAAATAAACCTGTTAATACTAAACCGCAAATAATTGAGCTTAGAAAACTTAAAAAAATTGGAATAACTAAACTTTAAAGAATCCTTTAAACAATATAATGATTAAAACTGTTTCGAAAATTAAAAAATGTAAAACTTTTTTTGCTGTTTTCTCAAAATGAAATCTTCTTTAGTTTCAATTATCGTCCCGTTTT
>Ga0233444_10003553_pt1 | contig 15413 bp, 15 predicted proteins | sample SI_124_October20_6_FD_182792 | JGI IMG/M metagenome (GOLD analysis project Ga0233444, IMG submission 182792) | Seawater microbial communities from Saanich Inlet, British Columbia, Canada - SI_124_October2016_10_MG | ecosystem: Environmental > Aquatic > Marine > Inlet | place: Canada: British...
GAACATCTTAATTAAGCAATACTTTTAAATGATTAAATGTTTTAATACAAATGAACTATTCTGAAATTGGATTTATTTTTCTTACTGTTAGTTTTACAATTCAATGTTTTTATTTGTTTTATTTCAGTGCTAGAGTAGCTTTTATAAAGGAAAATAAAAGTGTAAAGAAAAAAGGAATATCCGTGATAATTTGCGCAAGAAATGAAAACGAAAATCTTAAAAAAAATCTTCCATTAGTACTTAATCAAAAATATGAAGACTTTGAGGTCATTGTTGTTAATGACAGGTCTTGGGACGATAGTATTGAAATATTAAACAAATTTAAAGCTCAGTACCCCCAACTTAAAATAGTAGATATTCCTGATAATAAAACCGACAATTTTGGAAAAAAATTAGCAATTACTATTGGGATAAAGGCGGCCAAAAACAACTATTTATTGTTTACAGATGCGGATTGTCAACCACTGTCAGAATATTGGATTAATGAAATGAGTAAAGGATTTGAGGAAGAAAAACAAATAGTAATTGGCGTAGGGATATACGAAAAAGAAAAAGGATTTTTAAATAAAATTATAAGATTTGATACCGTTCAAATAGCAATAAACTCTTTAGGATATGCAAAAGCAAAATTAGCCTATATGGGCGTTGGTAGAAACTTAGCTTATCATCAAGATGTTTATTATTTAAACGATGGATTTAAGTCCCATTACCATATTGAATCTGGAGATGATGATTTATTTGTTAATCAGGCATCCAATATAAGTAATACTCAAGTCATATTCAATTCTAAAAGTATGACAATATCAAAGCCCAAAAAAGAATTTAAAAACTGGGTATATCAAAAAAGAAGGCACCACACTACAAATTTTAAATACAAGAAAAAGCACAAAATTTTATTAGGAATGCAATATATAAGTGCGTTTGCTTTTTACTTTTTATTAATATTTTCATTTTTTTCAATTAATTACATAAAGATTGGTCTACTTCTATTTACAGTAAGGTACTTATTAATTATAGCGATAAATTACAAAGCTTTCAAGATTATGATGTGCAAAGATCTTCTTTGGGCATTCCCGATTTATGAAATCATCTTACTATTTTGTCAACCTATCTTTCAAATAAATAGAAGAATTAAACTTTAATGGAGAAAGAAAAAACGTTATCACACCTTTCGGAAAAAGCTCAAAAAGATTATGAATTAGTTCTAAGAGCAACTAAGGACAAAGACCAACAAGCATTTTCAGATTTAATGGATAAGTATAAAGATCCAATATACTATATGCTATTAAAAATGGTGAATAATAATGATGATGCAGAAGATTTAACATTAGAAGCATTTGGAAAAGCATTCAATAGATTAAGCCAATACACTCCAAATTTTGCATTTAGCACTTGGCTATTTAAAATTGCAACAAATAATTGTATCGATTTTCTTAGAAAAAAGAAGAAAAACGTAATGTCTATAGATAATCGTGTCTCCAATAATGATGGCGAGGAATATATGTTCGAGATAAAAAGTGATGGAATGACTCCTGAGCAAATTGCTATGAATGAGCAAAAAATACAATTAATGAGACAGTATGTGAAAAAATTAAAACCCAGATACGAAATCTTAGTTGAAATGAGATATTTTAAAGAAATGAGCTATGAAGAAATATCCATAGAGTTAAACCTGCCATTAGGAACAGTTAAAGCTCAACTCTTTAGAGCAAGAGAGTTTCTATATAACATAATGAAACATAGTTTTGAAACAATCTGATTCCGCAAATATAATTCAATATTATTTTCCAAACTTAGATCAAAATCAAATCCATCAATTTGAAAGTCTTAAAGATCTTTACTTAAATTGGAATTCTAAAATTAATGTTATTAGTAGAAAAGATACAGAGAACTTCTACACAAGACATGTACTACATTCTTTGTCCATAGCGAAATTTATTGATTTTAAAAACAATACAAAAATATTAGATGTTGGTACTGGGGGTGGTTTTCCTGGCATTCCATTAGCTATTTATTTTAAGAATACTTCATTTACATTGGTTGATTCAATTGGCAAAAAGATAAAGGTTGTCGATCAAATAGTTGAAGATTTGGAAATTAAAAACGTAAAATCAAAAATTGAAAGAGCTGAAAATATTTCTGAGAAATTTGACTTTATTGTTAGTAGAGCAGTAACCCAACTTGAAAGGTTCTGCCCTTGGGTAGAGCAAAACATTGCAAAATCTAATAAAAATCAAATTCAAAATGGAATTATTTATTTAAAGGGGGGAGATTTAGAAAAAGAAATTCAAAAAGTATCTAAAAGTTACAATTTTAAAATCGAGAATATTATTAATTATTTTGAAGATTCTTTTTTTGAGAGTAAATCAATTTTACACCTACACAAAAAATAAATTTTAACATATACCTTTTTTTGGTTGAATTAAGCTAATTTAACAAACTAGAAATACAAATTCATAAAGAAATTGCAAACCAGACATTTTATATTATTTATACTAACTTTTTTAACTTTTAATAGTATTGGACAGAACTTAGAATCTAGATCTACAGATGTCAAAATTGAAAGGTTATTGTTTCTTATCGAACAAATGTACGTAGAGGAGGTAGATGAAAATAAATTACAAAGCGATTTAGTTTTAGGAATGTATAACTATCTAAGACCAATGGCTCTTTACCAACCTGACTCTGTATTTGAAATGCTTGGTATTACACCATCTGAAAAAACCTCTCTAGGTTTTTCAATTAAATTCAAAAAAGGAAAAATTCTTGTTGATAGCGTATTTAAAGGAAGTGGTGCAGATATATCAATGATTAAAAAAAATGATCAAGTACTAGAAATTAATAACAATAATTTAAAAGAGATTTACTATTATTCTGAATTCAATGAGGTATTGTGCGGTGATAATAATTCTAAATGTGAAGTTAAATTAGTTAGAGAAAAAGACACCTTAGTGCTTGATGTTACTAGGAAAAGAATACCAAATTTAAGTATCATACCAATTCCAACAAATAAATCTAATTTAAAAAATACTATCCATAATTATTTTCAAGGAATTAAATTTTTCGATCTCATCTATCCTGATTCTGTTAATAATACCTTAATAACAGAACATGCAATAAGGTATATGCTCGAACAATTAGACCCGCACTCTACATACATATCTTTAAAAGATATTCACGATATGAATGCACCATTAAAAGGGTCATTTACTGGAGTTGGAATTAGATTTCAAATATTTAAAGATACTATCCTAATTGTCCAAGCTATTCCTGGCGGGCCCTCAGAAAAAGTAGGTCTGATGGCTGGTGATAAAATAATTAAAATTAAAAATGAATTAGTTGCAGGCAATGGAATTAAAAATAAGGGAGTAAGAGATAGACTTCTTGGAGCAAAAGGTACAAAAGTTCAAATTGGGATAGTAAGAGGGAATAATAAAGATATTTTAGATTTTGAAATTACAAGGGATAAAATTCCAATTTATAGTGTAGATGCTTCTTACATGGTTAATAACAATACTGGATATATTAAACTCAATAATTTTTCTTCAACAAGTATAAATGAAATTAAAACTGCTGTATTCAACTTAAAAAGTAAGGGAATGGAAAATCTTGTTCTAGATTTACAAAACAATGGAGGAGGATATCTAAAGACAGCTGTTGATCTATCTGATGAAATTTTACCAGGATATAGAAAAATTGTTTCTACTAAAGGGAGGAAATTTCCAGAAAAAACATATGCAGGAAATAAAACAGGGTTACTTGAAAAAGGAAAGGTTATTGTTTTAGTAAATGAAAGTAGTGCAAGTGCAAGTGAAATTGTAAGTGGTGCAATACAAGACTGGGATAGAGGACTAATTGTGGGAAGAAGAACATTCGGAAAAGGACTTGTTCAAAAACCAATTCAATTGCCAGACGGAACCCAAGTAAGAATTACAACATCTAAATATTATACACCAAGTGGGAGATGCATTCAGAAACCTTATAATAAAGGATCTATGGCCTACAGAAAAGAAAAGTATAGTAGATATAAATCCGGAGAATCTTTCAACAAAGACAGCATAAAAAACAACAAAAACGAAGAATTCTCTACACTTTTAAAAAATAGAATAGTGTATGGTGGGGGTGGTATTGTACCCGATTATTTCGTCCCACTGGATACAACTGGAACTAGCGATTATTTCAGCAAACTTATTAGAAAAGGAATATTTAATCAATTTGCATTGTATTGGGTAAATAAAAATAGAGCTTCACTAGAAAAAAAATATCCAAATTTTGAAAAGTATAAGAAGGATTTTAACAGCAAAACTATAACTAATGAATTAATAAATTTTGCAAAAAAAGAAGGATTAGAATTTGACAAGCCCCAATTTGAAGAATCTAAAAAAACCATTGAGATTAGACTTAAAGCAAATATTGCTCAAGATTTATTTGATTACAAAAGATTTTATGAAATAATCAATGAATTAAATGCTCCATTACAAAAATCTCTTGAAATTTTGAAAGATGACAAAGGGTTTATTAATTTAGCAAATTAAATTTAGTTATGAAAGACAAGTCTAATATAGCAATTGCAATTTCTTTATGTGCATTTTTTATTTCTCTCTACAGTCTAACTTCAACAACTGATAAAGAGGATATTTTCACTAAATCACCAAATAAAACATACATATCTCCTGACCCTGAAGCCAAAAGAAATATAGATAATGTAGAAAAAAACATGCGAGAAAATCCATTTACTCCCACAATGGGTGGCTCTTCAAAATTACCTAAAACAGCAATTAAATTCGCAACCGATCTTCACGAATTTGGAAATGTAGACGTTAATTCTGAGAATAAATACTCCTTTACTTTTAAAAATTCTGGGAATGAACCTCTTAAAATCTCAAATGCGAAAGGATCATGTGGATGCACTGTCCCTAACTGGCCAAAAGAACCAATTCTTCCTGGAGAAAGTAGTAAAATTGATGTTGTTTTTAGACCATCTAAAGGTCAAGCTGGTAGCAAGCAAACTAAAACTGTTACGGTTTCTGCAAACACATCCCCTGAAAATACAATTCTTAAAATAACTGCTTTTGTTAATAAAACAGCTGAATAGTTTAATTAAATTTTTATTTGTTTTATTAGTCTTTGATTTATCAGCCCAAACAAACTGCATTTCCAACAATCTTCCATTCATTGCTGGTGAAGAAGTTATATATGATATTGAATATTTAATGAGCAAAACATGGGTTTCTGCTGGGAAAGTAAGGTTCAAAGTAGAAGATTCAACATATAAGAATCAACCATGTCTATATTTAGAAGGTAAAGGAAGGACCTTGAAAAACTATGACTGGTTTTTTAAAGTTAGGGATAAATATGCATCCTTTATTTCAAAAAAAACTTTATTGCCCCTTCACTTTACAAGAAGAGTGAGAGAAGGTGATTTCAAGCTAGATTATGAGTATGATTTTGACTATGATAGAAATCTAGCTTATATTTCAGATTACAAGAATAAAGAATATATTCAAGACACTTTAGATATAATAAATTGCAGTTTTGACATTATGAGCTCTGTTTATTTTTCTAGAGCCATAAACTTTACTACATACCAAAAAAACGATACTATCCCTTTAAATATAGTATTAGACAAACATGTATACGAAAACATAAATATTATTTACAAAGGGAAGAATAAGATAACTAATCAGAATAAAAAAACTATTGATTGCATCCACTTTCAAATTAACCTAATTGAAGGAACTATATTCAAAGCCAATGAGATTATGGATGTTTTTGTGAGTGATGATGCCAATAGAATCCCAATTTATGTAGAAGCTGAGATACTTGTGGGTTCTATTCGAGTCTACTCTAAAAATATAAAAGGAACCAAAGTGCCAATGACTTACTCATACTAATTCCTTCTTTCTACTTCAATTTTAATTAAGGAAAGTTCTCTACTTGTTTGTCCGGATACTGAAGTATTCTCCTCAGCTCTTCTTATAAGGTAAGGAATAACCTCTTTTACAGGGCCATAGGGAACATATTTAGCAACATTGTATCCTTCTTTTGAAAGATTAAAACTTATATGGTCACTCATACCAAGAAGTTGGGCAAACCAAATTCTTGAATCGTTGTTTTTTAAAGCCTTTTTTTTCATGAGATTAGTTAAATGTAAAACACTTTTTTCGTTGTGGGTCCCTACACAAAGACTTACAGTCTTAATATTTTCAATACAAAACTCTACAGCCTTAGTAAAATCATTGTCGGTTGCTTGTTTGTCTTTTTGAATTGGGTCCGGATAGTTCTTTTTACTTGCTTGCTCTCGTTCTTTTTCCATATAGGCACCACGAACCAATTTTAGGCCTAGATTCTTGCCATTTGAGTTACATCTTAAAATTAAATCTTTCATATATTGGAGTCGGTCGTGTCGATAAAGCTGTATAGTATTATACACAATGGGAAATTCATTATTGTATTTAAAAATCATACTTTCTACCACTTTGTCAATGTAATCTTGGTACCAACTGTCTTCGGCATCTATAAAAACAGGAACTCTATTTTCAAATGCAACTTTACAAATCTCATCCACTCTATTAGCAACCAAATTTAATTCTACGAGCTCTTTATCTTCTAGATTTTTAAAATCTAGACTTGCTTTTTCAATTAAGGATGATTTGCCTAGACCAGTAATTTTAAAAACTGTAAATGGGATTTTGCTGTTATTTGATGAAAAAAGAATAGTTTGAATAATTTCTTCTTTTGTTTTTTCAAAATCAGACTCGTTTTCTTTTCCCTCCACTGAATAGTCTAAAATAGTACCTATTCCAAATTCATAAAGTTCATTAATTTTCCTCGAACAATCTTGAATATTCTCTCCTCCACAAAATTGATTAAAAATGGTCATTTTTATGAGTTTCTTAATAGGTATTCTCAGAAAGAATGAAATTTTCAATAATAAACTTCCAATTTTAACTAAAAGTGAATGTTGGAGGATTGAAAAAAGATAGTATGATTTTCTTAGTTCCCAGTTGGACTTATGTGCAAATACAGCTTTAGTATCATCAAAATTTATCATTTTAACTTTTCATAATTTAAATCGTTCCATTTAAAAGTATTTGGTTTATACCCTCTTCCAAGATTTCTTAATTTTTTTTCTTTTCTAAAAATAACTCTATAAACATCCCGATGAATACAACCATTACCATTAATAATTTTTAATATCAAATATAACTGTTTCGGCAATTCTGGATTTTCCAATATATGCTCTTAAATCAATTATTTTTCTTTTGTCCATGAAATATTATTTACATCTATTATTTTAGATTTATTAACAATATCGGATAATATTTTTTTCTTTTTAATATTAACTTTAGTCCATATTATTAAAAAAATATTTCCAATCAATAATAGGTGGTATCTTAACCAAAAATCTTAAAATATTTTTTTACAATTTTTGAACCAACATATGAAGATATTATGTACAAAAAAGTCTTTAATTCAATTGTTGATTTCAACAAATATTTTCTAGATAACTTCATATTTCCTATTAAATAGTAATACCTACCAAAACTTCCGTTAATTCTTTTTTCAGCAAATTTCACTTCAGCTGGATATTTACTTTTGTAAGAAGAAATAGTTCTAAGAGAATAATTATAATCATTTATTCTGTATTGTTCATTTAATGAAAGATTATTTCCTTCAACTTTTCTAAGATACAATGCACTACATAGTTCAACAGAATGTTGATTATGGAATAATTTTAAAACCCAATCAAAATCAATCATTCCATATTCTTCTTCAAAAAGAATATGCTTTAAAGAAGAAGCAAACAAAATACTGCCTAAATAAGTTTGTTGACCAACTTTACTTTTCTTAAGTTTACTTAAAAATGTTTCATTTTTTAAGTATTTTATATAATTTTTTTCATCTGATGATTTACTGACTCTAAATACTTTCTTTGATAAAGAATTATCTGATAATACATAACCAGATGTAACTATTGGGGCTAGATGAGAAACTTCTAATAATTTTTTAATCTTATTTGTAAACCAAATATCATCATGATCTGCAATACAAATATATTGTCCAGTACACAATTTAAGTGCTCTATTTCTTCCGTAATTAGGTCCTCCAGTATTTTGATTGGTCACCTGAAAATCAATTCCATTTTCTAAAAGGATATCTTTAGTATTATCATTAGAACAGTCATCAACTACTATTAATTCAATTTCAAACAATTTTCCTTTTCCTTCTTGATTGTTTATTGAATCTATTACCTCCTGAAGTTGATTACCTGAGTTGTAGGTTGTTAAGATTATACTTATTTTTTTCAAATTATGTTTTCTGTTTGAAACGAAAATAATTAGTAAAAATTATGAACTGTAGAATATAAAAATATTAAATTATAATCCGATTTCTCATATCATTAAATATTTTGTTTATATATTCTGATAATTTTAAAGCCAATGATAATGAAGTTAATATTACAAAAACAAAGAATGTTTTCCAAGCAATATCAAAGTATAAATTACCAATTAGAGGAATATATAAACTAAAACCAAACAACGTCAATAAAATAAGAAAAGTATAAAGTGTTTTAAAAGAGAAAGGTTGGATGTTTATTTTTACTTTAATTAGAATCAATCTAATGAGATTAAAAAAAATAGAAAGTGCTGTTGCCATAGCCAAACCATATCTTGAATAAAAATATAGTTAGAAACAATAGTTAAAACACAAACAATTATATGTAAAATTCACAATAAGTCCAATGGTTGATCGGTTTTGTCAGAGTCTGAACTTACAGAATGATAGAAGAATAAAGAGAATTTGTACCTTTATTCCTTATTTAACAATTAAATGGGCTTAATTATTAAACAAAGTATAAAAGGAAGTTTTTGGTCCTATTTAGGTGTGGGCTTAGGTTTTATTACTACGTCTTTTCTTTTTCCAAAATATGTCAGTACTGAAGTGATTGGCTTGTTTGGAGTTATTGTAGCATACTCTACTATTGCAAGTCAGTTATCATCTTTGGGAATTAATGGGGTGACAGGACGCCTTTTTCCTTATTTTCGGGATGAGTCAAATGGACATAATGGTTTCCTTTTTATTGGTGTTTCAGTTGTTTTAATTGGCTTTGTTCTGTTTTTGGCTGTTTTCTCAATTATCAGCCCATATCTTTTAGAGGGAAAAGCTGATAGTGTATTGTTAATAGATTATTTTTTTTTAATTAAGGTTATAACCTTATTTGTTTCTCTGTATGCATTCTTTGATTCTTATAATAAGCTTCTTTATGATGCAGTATACGGAACCTTTTTGCAAGAGTTTGTTCAGCGATTATTGATATTGCTATTTACAGTTCTTTTTATCTTAATGATTATTGACCTTAATATTTTTATTCTAGGTTATGCATTGGCTTTGTCAATGAAAGGAATATTAATCGTTGCTCATCTGTGGAGAAAAAAATCTATAAAAGTAAAATCCAATCTTTCATTCATAACACCAAAACTTAGAAAAGAAATCATAAGTGTTGCATTGTTTAGCTTGTTAGCAGGATTTGGAACATCTGCAGTGTTTAGTATTGATAAGATTATCATTTTTGATCTTCTAGATTTAAGTAACACAGGTGTATATACTATTGCTTTCTTTTTTGGAACCCTAGTTGTCATACCATCTCGACCCTTGCTAAAGATAGCAGGTACAGTTATTGCTGAAGCATGGAAGGATAATGATTTAAAGAAGATCGACTTAATTTATAAAAAAAGTTGTTTAAATCAATTTATTCTTGGGAGTGTTTTGTTTTTAGGAATATGGGTTAATATTAACAATATTCTTGAAATACTTGGTGATGATTATTTAGAAGCTAAATGGGTTATTTTTTTTATTGGTTTAAGCTTTCTTATAGATATGGGGACAGGAGCTAAGAATCTTGTAATTAGTCTATCAAAGCAATATCGTATGATGCTTCTTTTTATTTCCTTGCTTATAGTACTAGTGATTGTAAGTAACTACATATTTATTCCGATATGGGGGATTCAAGGAGCAGCAATAGCTTCCGCCCTTTCAATGTTTGTTACAAATCTAGTTAAATACCTATTTATATACAGAAAGTATGGATTTCAGCCATTTAACTATAGGTTTTTAGTTGTAATATCTATCATCATCGTGTCGTATATAACTCAGCTTTTATTACCAGAGTTAAGTTTGATCCCAGATATAATAACAAGGAGTTTTATTGTTGGAGGATCGTTTTCTATTCTGATACTTGTTTCTAAAGTTTCAAGTGAAATTAATAGTACCGTCAAGAAAGGTTATGATTTAATTAAATCAAAACTTTAAGCTTTATTTAGAAAAGGTTTGAAAATGAAGAATAGGATTGTTCCTGAAATTACTTTAAATATTAGTAATGCTGTTGTTTTGTAATTCAGAACTCTGAAGTGTTTCTTTAATAAGAGTAAGGGAGCCAAATAGCTGTCTTTTATAATTGTATTGTTGTTTTGTGCAGAGGTTTGTGCAGAATGAATACGGAATTTTACAAGTTTTTGATCTATAGGTATTACTGTAAACTTGGTCATTACTCTATATATAAATTCATAATCTAAAGACTGTTTTAAGCTCTCATTAAAATAACCTATTTCATCGAATACAGATCTTTTAATTAATATACAAGGTGGTTCTGCAATCTTATTTCTTGGTTTTTTATAAAGGCTAGGAGAGGAAAGTAATTCCTTGTTAGTTTTATTTTTGTAATGATCAAAAGTACTTTGGTGAAGATTAATCTGGCTCTGATTTGTTTCGCCAATTAATTCTTTATTACAATATACGACTCCAACATTGTTCCTTTCATTGTTTTGGTAGTAATTGACCATCTCAGAGATGCAGTTTGCTTCAAGTAAATCATCTTGAAATAAAAATTTTATAAACTCACCATTTGCATAATGTACGGAGTTATTCCAGTTCGACCCGATTCCGTTCGGCTGATGTTCGATTACCCTGATATCTATTTCAGACCTGTTTTGAAAGCTTTGAATAAGTTTCAATGTGTTGTCTGTAGATTGATCATCCGAGAAGATAACCTCAATATTTGAATAATTCTGCTTTTCAATAGAAGAAATAGTTTCTTCCAAAAATTCTTCACCGTTAAATGTGGGTATGCAGATAGAAACTTTCGGAAACTGTCGAGAAGGAATCATTCAAAGTTAAAATTAAACAGTTCGATTTCTTGTTTGTAAATACCTTTCACAATAGCAATTGTCTCTTCATTGTAAAAACCCCTGTAATCTAAGCTATTGCTCTTATTTTCGACAGGTAATTTGTAATGGCTTTTATTAAACCTCTTCATGATTTTTACTATTGACTCTTCTAGGTTATCCAGTTTAATAACCTCATTAACAAGTACTTTGTTGTTCTTTTCACAGAACCAGAATGTTTGAGGGATAAAGTGTATTTGTGTTTTGCTGGCATTTGAAAGTCCGTGTCTTACAAAGTCTTCGAAGTCTTTGTAATCAGCTATATATTTGTTGAAATCGTCTTGGTCTTCTTGACAATTCCCGCCTTTTGAAAGGTACTTGTATGCTGAGAATACTCTATCCCATGGATTTCTTATCACTGCAAAGGTGAAATAGAAATGCTGGAACAAAAATGAAAACCGATTGGTTAACTTTGCTAGCCTAGAATCTGGAAATCGAGTATAGTTTCTTTTCCTAAGGTTGTGACTCCAAGCAATTAAGCCATCTTTTTCGTAAACCTTTTTTATGGAATTTCCTGCTACTTTAGGCACATGTATCAATACAATCTTCATGGTGGTTTATTTATCTAAATATGTCAAACTTTTTTAAAATGTATTTATATCCAAAGTAGGTACTAAAGAAATATCCGAGATTCTTCAAGCTGCATTCAGTTTTTCGTAAATAAAATCGAGCTTTATGTTTATTGCCAGTTAAATAATAGTATTTGGCTATACTTGCATGAATTCTCTTGTGTGAGATTTTTGTATCTCTAGGATATTCATTCCAATACTTTTCTATGATGTAAAGTGAGAAGTGAAAATCCTTTTTTCTATATACATCCTTTAATGATAGATTTGATTTTTCTACAAAACGGTGGTATAGAGTGTCACATATTTCGAAACACTTCATATTATGAAATAGATTGAGCATCCAATCGAAATTAACCATTCCAAACACTTCTTCAAACTTAATTGTCTTTAAGTCTTTGTGAAGGAATAATGGTCCAATATAAGTGTTTTTACTATTAAGAGTTCGGGTAAGTTTCTTTAAAAAAATTTCATTGTCCTTATATTGAATGTATCCATTTTTATTGTGGTTAATACTGTTGGATAATGAATCTGTAGAAAGGTCCTCAACCACAAAGCCAGAAGAAATGATTGGAGCCATATTGAAGAGAGGTAAAACCATCTTCATATTTCTGGGAATTGTCTTTCCTTTAATTTAAAAAACAGCATTAATATAAATAAAAGAAGTACAATAATTGAACTTGAAAATGAAATTATTGAAGCGTACTTAAAAATTGGCAAATCGTACTTAAATAAAATTTGGTGAGTTCCAGAACTAACTTTCAATCCTCTTAAAATATAATTTATTCTTACATGAGGTGTTTCAACTCCATCTACGAAAGCTTTCCATCCCTTATCATAAAAAACTTCCGAAAAAACAATTAACTCTTCAGACTGAGATTGAATCTCATATTCTAACAGATTTGCTCTATAGCTTAAGAGATTAACTTCAGAATTGCCTGACATGGAAATATCACCAATTATGTCCCTATACCTTTCATCAATTACAGCAATATTGGATGGGTCAAAAGAGGAATCGTTTAAAAAAGAAATTTCTGCATCAGCATTAGGAACCCATTTTATTTCTTTTACTGTCCAAGCATTTCCTAAAGCATATGGATTTTTTAAAACTCCCGGTTTCTTGTCCCTATTTGGATTCATAAAATCTATAACAGCATTGCCTTCTGGATTAAAAATATAATACTTTGTATTCAGCATATTAAAGAAGTGATTTGATTTTAGTAAATCAAACTGATTGCTCTTTAAAGAATTATTCAAATTATTATACTCTTTTTGAAAATAGAAATCAATAAGCTCTTGGACTCTCTTAACTTTAACTGCTGAATATCCTCCAATAGATTTATGAAGAAAAGAGGTTCTTGCACTATTCAAAGGGTTACCCATTTCTAAAACACGGTAATTGGTATTTTGGTTGAGTGCTTTAAAAGATTGAATATTTGCAATTCTATTTCTATAATCACTATCCTCGAACTCATTTAAAACTTCTCTCATTGTGTTTTGAACAACTATCCTTAAATCTTTATTTAGAGCAATTTCGTAATCTCTAATTGCCAAATCAGCAGCATTGGGAGAATATGGATAAAACTTAAGCTCATAATCTTGCCAAAACTTTAATCCACTTTTTTTCGTAAGACGTGTTTCAAGATTTGAATAGCCATTATTGTTCAAATATCTTTTACTAACACCCCACATATCAAACAAAACTGTCAACCCTATAGAAATAATTAAAATATGCTTGGATATTTTATTTTTTATAAATAAGAAAAGAAAAAATAAAACAATGGAAACTAAGATTAAAGAACGCATAGCGTCTTGAGAAAGAACGCCGATTCTGAAATCAATTAACTCACTTACATAAGATCCAGTTTGAGGATCCATTACGGATAATTGATTAATTATTTGTTGTTCATTTTGAGATGTAAAATTTAGAAATAAATCAGGACTAATTACTAGACTCAAAAAGAATAGGATTGTAATTGAGCAAAGGATATAAAATAAATTTAAATTTCCAATTTTTATAAATTTTAAATCTACTTCTTTATTTAAAAAATCTGATTTTTTTTCAATTAACTGAAACAACCATAATATTCCTATAAGAGGAATGATTAGTTCAGCTATGACTAAAATCATAGTAACTGATCTAAATTTTGAATAACCAGGAAAAAAATCGGCAAATAATTTGGTTAGAAACATCCAGTTGTGGCCCCAGGATAGAAAGATTGAAATTAATAGTATAATTAATAGAGGCAACTTAATCCTATCCCTTAAAAAGAAAAGACCAAGAAAAAATAAAATAAATATAGTAGCACCAATATAAACCGGACCTGCAGTTGAAGGCTGGTTGCCCCAATATGAACTTATAGTCCATCCTTTTTGATAAGCATCTTTAACAAAATTCTTTAGGCTAGTGCTCACATTATTATTTTCCATTAAATTTTCATCTAATAAATAAGGGCCTGAACCACCTCCCTTGACATTAGGAATTATAAAATTTAAACTTTCACCTAATCCGTAGCTCCAATTGGTCATATAATTGATGTCTAAGCCACCTGTTTTAGCCTTTTCGTTATCCCCAAGGGTATTCGAAGTTAGCTCGGATGGCCCTCTTTGAGAATCAGGTAAATAGTCATAAGTCATGAATAAGTTTCCAGAATTACACATAACTGCTAATAAACCAGCAACAACTAACAAAGCTGTAGTTTTAAAAAATGAAGGCATTCTTTTGGCTTTATAAAATCTAATTAGCTCACTAAATCCTAGAGGAATCAAGATCATAAAAGTGTAATAGGTAATTTGAACATGATTAGATTTCAACTCTAGACCAAGAAACAAAGCCATTAATATGGAACCTACAATAGCTTTTTTCCTGTAGGAATATATAAATGCCCCAAGAATCATTGGCATAAACGCCATTGCCATTATTTTAGAATTGTGCCCTACTGACAGACTAATAAAAAAGAAAGAGCTTAAACCAAACATAATAGACCCTACAATAGATAACCAAGGTTTTATACTCATACAAATACACAGTATGTAGAAACCTAATAAGTATAAAAAAAGAACACTGATTGGATGTGGTAAACCAAGAGAAATGATTTTTTGGGCGTAACTCAATAAATTTGCATCATGTTTTACAGAAACTTGTGTAGCTGGCATTCCTCCAAACATAGAATTAGTCCATAAAGGCTCTTCATTATACTCTTCTCTATGGTCTCTTATTTCTTTGGATACACCCTTATAGTTATCTATATCATCTTGTTTTATATGAAATCCATTTATAACAGGTGACAAATAAGAAATTGAAATAATTAGAAAAAATAAAACTGCAAGTAAATGAGAGAAATTTTCTTTAAATTTAAATTTCATAAATAGTGATTTATATTACCAAATATAACAAGCTATTTTATATAAAATATAAATTATTAAGTAAATAAGAGTTACTTACTTAAATACAAATTTCTTTCAGAATAAATTTTTCTAAAAAAAGGATCTTTTAAGTCTTTGATAAATCTTATTGCTTCTCCAGTTGATTTCATTTCAGGGCCTAATTCTTTATTTACATTTGGAAATTTATCAAATGAAAAAACTGGAATTTTTATAGCATAACCGTTTTTTTCAGGTT
>Ga0233444_10003557_pt1 | contig 15402 bp, 16 predicted proteins | sample SI_124_October20_6_FD_182792 | JGI IMG/M metagenome (GOLD analysis project Ga0233444, IMG submission 182792) | Seawater microbial communities from Saanich Inlet, British Columbia, Canada - SI_124_October2016_10_MG | ecosystem: Environmental > Aquatic > Marine > Inlet | place: Canada: British...
TAGGTATCCTGCTTCAAAGACACTCATAATAGAAGAATTATTACACATAGTTAAGTTATCTGTACTACTACTATGGTCTGCTCCAACAGAGCTTAAATTAATTCCAGAAATGAATCTTTCCGTATTTACAATTAAATCAATATAAATAGTATCATTTAAATTGGTGCCGGACAAATAAATTGGATCTATAGGACTCAACATCATTTCTCCTAGTGCATGTAACTCAAAATTTGTTTCTGGAATATTATCATTATCTGCATCTGTATAGCCATTAGTAACTACAAAAAAGTAACCCGAAGGCCATCCCCAATCCATTGGAGGACTTTTAGGTCCTAAAGGATGTTGAGAAGAATAATTGGTAGTATTTCCAACATTAGCTATTTGGTCCACTCCAACATCAAATGATATAGACTCTAAAGAAGAAATATTAAAATTTCCTAAATAATAATTTGAAATATGTCCACTAGCTAAAACATAAACCTTATTCAATATGGTAGATTGTCCACCGTCGTGCTCTAATTCAAATCCTGAAAGGTAATATTGTAATCTTGTATAATAATTTTTAACACCATCCACTTCGAAATCTTCATTGTATTTAAAACTAGAATCGTTCAACGCATGACTAAGCCTTAGTACAATTTCTTTCTGTGAATTAGCAGATGAAAAGTAAAACACCATTATAATAATTATAAAAAATCTCATCATTTAAGCTTTTAATAATTCCAAGTTTATTTACTTTAATATAAATTTAATAATAAAAGGATTATAAAGAATGTTAATTTTGTAAAATGAGCTCAAAAGTTGAGATAAAAAATAAAAAAGCAAAATTTGAATTTGAATTCATAGAGAATTTCACTGCTGGAATTCAACTCTTTGGTACAGAAATAAAGTCCATTAGAAATAACAAGGCAAGTATTGGAGAGTCCTATGGAATTATGATAAAAAACGAGCTATTTATTAGAAACATGTATGTAGGTGACTATGAAAACTCTGGACACTTTAATCACGATAGTAAAAGAGATAGAAAATTACTTCTCAATAAAATAGAGCTAAATAAAATCAACAAAAAACTTAAGAATAAAGGTTTAACCATTGTTCCAATAAGATTATTTATTGGTAAAAATGGATGGGCAAAATTGAATATTTCTATTGCGAAAGGAAAAAAGATTTACGACAAAAGAGAAGATCTTAAAACAAAAGATATAAAGAGAGAAATAGATAGGAATTTAAAAAATTTTAAATAACTGAAATTCAGTATTTTAAACAAATTTAAATAAATATTTAGTTTAATATATTATCAATAGTATTAAACGACACATAATGGTAGTTATTTCTTGCTTTTTGATAAACTTTTTTCGCCCAAATTTTATGCTCTTGATTTTTTGATAGCTCTAAATAAAGAGGTTGTAAAAACTTTCTTCTACCAATTTTTACCAAGAATTTTTCTAAATTTTCAAAAGCTGGCTCATAGTCATTTTTAATACTTTGCAAAAACCAAACAGCTAGTATTTCAGAATTCCCACTATTAGATAAATTAAATACTTTATCTAAGTCTCCCATTTGATCATGGTTAAGACTTTCAGGAAGATGTTTTAAGAAATGCAGCCATTCGTGGGTTGACCATTTATCACTAATTACCTTAAGCTCTTCAGCCCCACCATCTAAGAATGTGGCAACAGAACTTTCTACGTTTTTAAATCTTAGAGAATTAACTTTTGGACAATTTTTAGGTATTCCAGGATCAAAAACCCACTGCTCAACATTTATTCCTTTGTAATTATCATCTAATAGATTTTCTTTCAAATAAGACAAGAATTCTTCAGTGACAATGGTTTGAAATTTATGGTCGTTAAAATATTTTTTTAAAAACTCATCCATTTTATCTCTCCCTATATTTTCTTCCAACATTCTTAAAAAGAAATAACCTTTTTCATAGGCAATATCAGTCATGGCGTCATCTGGGTGTTTTCCTTTCATATTCAACCTCAACAATTGCATTGATGGCTTAGAGTTATATACCTGATTTTGAAGGTCTTGAAAACCTAAAAGAGCCAGCATTTCTGAATAATCTCTACCGTACAATGCTTCCATAATTCTTCGCTCAAAATAAACTGTAAAACCTTCATTTAACCAAAAGTCATTCCAAGTAGCATTGGTTACTAGGTTTCCACTCCATGAATGGGCCAATTCATGTGCAATTAAAGAAACCAAACTACGATCACCAGCTATTATGGTAGGAGTTGCAAAGGTTAATCTTGGATTTTCCATTCCACCAAAAGGAAAACTAGGAGGTAAAACAATAACATCGTATCTATCCCAGTCGTATTTTCCGTACAATTGCTCAGCTACATCCACCATTTTTCCCATATCAACTAATTCATTAGCACATTCTTCTAACATGGACGGTTCTGCATAAACTCCTGTTCTGAAATCAATTGCTTTAAACTCTAAATTGCCTACAGCTAAAGCAATTAGATATGGTGGAATAGGTTGATTCATTTCAAAACTATAAATACTATTGGTATCCATTTCTTGAGGATTAGCTGCACTCATAACAGCCAACATATTCTTCGGAGTATTAATTTTTGCAGAATAAGTTATTCTAACACCAGGAGTGTCTTGAATTGGAATCCAAGATCTGGTAAAAATTGATTGTCCTTGGGTATACATAAATGGAAAGGTTTTACCTGCAGTTTGGTTGGGAAGTAACCAGTCAAGAGCTTCGGACTTATTAGTAGTTTCGTAAAAAACAACTACCTCATTAGATTGGGAATTTAAAATAACAGAGAGAGCAGAGCCCAGTAATTCATCAAATTCCTCAAACGAATATTCAAGATTATTACCGTTACCATCTTGGACGCTGTCAATTTTTAAATATTTGGTGTCTAATTTTAATAAATCAACTTTCCTGTTTTTAGCAAATCGATGGGTTACTGAACCTTTTAATTTTTTTTCCTGAAAGTTAACAGAAAGCTCTAAATGGGTATTTAAAATGGGTAAATCTTGATAATTTGAAAGAGTATGCGTATCGATAATTAAATTTTTTTCCTCTGGGAAGCTCTTGTTTTCAGCTTTAGAATTACAACTTGACAACATTCCAAATATTAAAGATATAGTTACAACAAAATTAATTTTCATTTTATTAAATTTTACCAAAAATAGTATTTCAAATTGACAAAAATTGACGATTGTATTTTATATAAAATTTACAGATTAAAAAATTTGTTTATTTTCACAATTGGATACCTAAAAAAAACTTATGACAACTATTGAAGCCAATGCAAAACACCCTAAGGGTTTAATGACCTTATTCTTCTCTGAAATGTGGGAAAGATTTTGCTATTATGGAATGAGAACACTTCTTACTCTTTTCCTTGTTAAATCATTAATGATGGGAGACAGCGAAGCTTCTTTAATTTACGGCGCTTACACTGGATTAGTTTATGCTGCACCTATACTTGGCGGTAGAATGGCCGATAAGTATTTAGGTTACAGATATGCAGTAATGTTGGGAGCAATTTTAATGGCAATAGGAGAATTTTTAATTCTAGGTGAAAGTAAAGAGATGCTTTACATTGGAATGGGAGCACTAATTATTGGAAATGGATATTTTAAAGCCAATATTTCTACCATAGTAGGTAAATTATATGAAGACAACGACCCAAGAAGAGATTCTGGATTTACAATATTCTATATTGGAATAAATGTTGGAGCGCTTTTAGCAACAACTGTAGTAGCTTATGTTGGAGAAACCTATGGGTTTACTTACGGTTTTGGCTTGGCAGGTCTAGGAATGTTATTGGGACTATTTATTTTCTGGTCTGGAAGAAAAAACTATGCTGCTGCGCCCGGACTTGACATTCATGAAGAAGGGAAGAAAAAAGTATTAGGTCCTCTAAATATGGTTCAAATAATAACTTTGGGTTCTTTATTTTTAATACCTCTTTGTTATGTACTTATAATGCAAAATCAATGGCTGGACTATATTTTACTGGCACTATTTATAGGAATTTCTATTACGCTAATTAAATCTGGAAGTAAAGAAGATAAGTTACAAAACGTTTCAATATGGAAAGATAGAATGATTGCCTTAATTATATTTATGGTAATCAATATTTCATTTTGGGCTTGTTTTGAGCAAGCAGGAACATCTCTAACTCTTTTTGCAGATAGAAATGTAGACAGGTTTATTTTTGGTTGGGAAATGCCTGCAAGCATGACCCAGTTCTTTAACCCTTTCTTTATTATATTATTTGGTTCTATATTTTCAGTGATGTGGGTGAAGCTATCTAAAATTGGTAAAAACCCAAGTATTCCATTAAAGTTTTGTTTTGGGATAGTTCAGTTAGCTTTGGGGTTTCTATTGACACAAGTAGGCTTTCAGTTTGTAAATGAAGCATACCAAGTTCCAATTTTAACCTTGGTATTTTTATACATGCTTCATACTACTGGAGAATTATTTCTATCTCCTATTGGACTATCTATGGTGACCAAACTTTCACCAAAAAGTATGGCTGGAACTGCAATGGGAGCTTGGTTCTTGAGTTTTGCTATTGCCAATTACGTTGGAGGGAAAATAGCTGCTCTGACTGGTGGACACGGCGGTGGAGAAGTAACTTCTGCTGAAGATGGATTAATTCAATATTTAGATACATTTGCTACAATAGGCTATGTACTTTTAGCGATAGCTGCTTTGATTTTTGTTCTGAATAAGCCTATTCAAAAATTGATGCACGGAGTAGAGTAATCTAGAAAATTTTGCTGGGATTCATTATATTTTTAGGATCAAAAACTTTTTTAATTTCTCTCATTAAATTTAGTTCTACATCCTGATATGCAATATCCATATAATCTTTCTGTACCCATCCTATACCATGCTCTCCTGAAATAGTTCCTCCCAAAGAAACAGTAAGTTGAAATATTTCTCTTATTGCCAAAGGGAGTTCATTGTCCCATTGTTTTTGGGTTAAATTTCCTTTGATAATGTTTACATGTAGATTGCCATCACCTGCATGACCATAACAAATCGATTCAAATCCATATTTTTTTCCAATTTCTTTTACACCAGATAATAGCTCAGGTAGTTTATAACGTGGCACCACTGTATCTTCCTCCTTATATATGCTATTTACTTTAACTGCCTCCCCTATTCTTCTTCGTATAAACCATAACTTTTCTTTCTGAGCTTCATCTTCAGCAAACAAAATATTTTCATCAGCGTTGTGGGCTTCTACAACTTCTAGAACTTTTTGTATTTCGTCCATTAACGGTTCTGGTTGGTTCCCATCCACTTCTATTAAGAGCAAAGCTTTTACCTTATCAGACATTTCTAGCTCGGCTTCATCTATGTATTTGATAGCATAATCTACTGCATTTCTATCCATAAATTCCATAGCTGAGGGAACTATACCAGCTTTAAAAATAGAAGCAACTGCACTGCAAGCATCAACTGCAGAAGAAAAAGGAACTAAAATTAGTTTATTGTATTTAGGTAATGGAATTAATTTAAGAGTGGCCTTTGTTACTATTCCTAAAGTTCCTTCACTACCAATCATTAATTGAGTAAGATTATATCCAGTAGAGTTTTTCAAGGTGTCTGCACCTGTTTTAATAATATCTCCATTAGGTAATACAACCTCAAGATTCAAAACAAAATCTTTGGTAACTCCATATTTTACAGCTCTAGGACCACCACTATTTTCTGCTATATTTCCACCAATAAAACAACTGCCTCTACTCGCTGGGTCAGGTGCATAATACAATCCTTTTTTAGCTACTTCATCTTGCAACACTTGGGTAATAACTCCTGGCTGTACGTGAACTTGTAAATTGTCTTGATCTATTTCTAATATTTTATTGAACCTTTCCATGGAAAGACCAATTCCACCATGAATTGAGAGCGAACCACCACTTAAACCAGTTCTTGCACCAATTGGAGTAACAGGGATAGTATTTTCAAATGCCAATTTCAATATTTTAGAAACTTCATTAGCATCATTGGGTTTCACCAAAACTTCTGGTGGATAACTTAAGTTTTCAGTTTCGTCATGACCATAGCTAATTAAGCTTTCTTTATCAATTAAAACATTCTCTTTTCCAACCAAGAGCAAAATTTCTTTTAAAATAGTTTCAGATATTTTATTGTATAATTTTTCGGACATTCAGTTTAAAAATACGTAAAGATGGGTATTAAAAGCACAAATATTTGCAACAAAAGATAAACAATCCACTATTTTTTACAAAACTAATTGGAGATTTCAATAGGAGCATTATATTTGCACTCGAAAATTTGATTCGTTAGCTCAGCTGGTAGAGCACATCCCTTTTAAGGATGGGGTCCTGGGTTCGAACCCCAGACGAATCACTAAAGCCTTCTTAACAGAGGGCTTTTTTTATTTTAGGGCATGTTCAATTAGTTGTTCTATTGTTACATAATTTAAAGCTTTATCGTGTGTTGCTTCTAAATATACTTTAGGAGCTTTTCCTGCATCGTAGGCTTCTTTCCATCTAAGAACACAAAGACACCACTTATCGCCAGGAATAAGCCCAGGAAAACTATAAGCTTCATTTGGGGTGGTTAGATCGTTACCTTTAGATTTGGAGAACTCTAGAAACTCTTTGGTCATTACAGAGCACACTACATGGGTTCCATAATCGGAACTTCCTGTATTACAAAAACCATCTCTGTAGAAACCAGTTTTGGGATTATTACAGCATAATTCTAGATTTTCCCCAAATACGTTCATTGATTGGGCAATTTCATGTTGGGCATTGGATAAAATCATAAATAGAAAAATTAGTTTATTTAACATCCATTAAAATTAATAGATAATTGATTAGGACATAAAATTGATTAAGTTATTTACATTTGTTGTTAATCTACCCAAGTGCTGGAATTGGTAGACGGGCTACGTTGAGGTCGTAGTGCACTTTGTGCGTGAGGGTTCGACTCCCTCCTTGGGTACTACATAACAGATAAGAGGTGCTTGCATAGTGCAAACATTGGTGCAAACATCTCTTTTTTTTCATAGTTGACTTAGTTAAGAAAGCAAAGGGAGGTTATTTATTTAAAAAATTTTTTCTAAATTCTTGAAGCATTTTTTCATATTCTTCATTAGTAAGAACACCAAGTTCTACCATTTCTTTTGCTTCCTTTATTTCTTTTAAAGCTTTTTCTTTTTCCTCTTGAAAATTTATACTATTTTTTTCTGAATCTAATGTAGATTGAGATACTACTTTATTTTCATCAAAGGAATATGGGTAAGCAAGAAAAGGCTCCATAGATTCATTCACAATCCCCAAGTTATCAAATCTCTGAGTTCTATGGTGAATTAAATCATTACTATACGTGAAAATTCTAAAATCTGATTGCCACCAATAGCCAGATTTTTCTATGTATAAAAGTGAGTAAATGCCAAGATTTAAATTATTTTGTAAATCTTTAGGATAGCTAACACCATATTCTAAAGAATCAATTATTACTTTAAATCCTTTTCTTTCAAGTCTTTTTTTCATTTTCTCATAAATTTTAGGGTTATGAGAGATTTTAAATGATTTTACTTTTTTAATAACAAAGTACTTGTAACCATCTAAATCAACTCCATTTAGAGGGACAATATTTCCTGAATTATTAGAAATATTAGAACTTATTCCAGCTGCAAACCCGGCCATTGCATTATTAACAGACTTATTTAAATCATTCATAGCTTCGGTAGTGCCAGAATTTGAAATTTGTTTTGGACTTGCGTATGACCCACTTCTTTTAGAACTGGTTTTAGAATCACAGTCACTTTTCCCTTTTTTAAGACCTTCTTTAAACCCAGAGTTGTATCCATCATTGTATGATGAGGATAATTGACTCACAGATGGTATAGGTGCAATCGGTGCAATCGGGCAAATTGACAAATTTCCACACGCTTCATCATCTTTATAACCTGCACAAAACCCATCTTTGTACCCATTATTAAAAGCGGTTTGCGAAGAAATAGATATAGTTATAATTAATAATTTTAAGAGTAATACATTCTTCATTTCATAATTTTTAATCCATTAAAGTAAGAAAAAGTTGACTTAGTTAAAAAAAAGAAAATTACTATTTAATTAATTAGTTCAATAGTATTAAGATTAACTTTTGATAAAAGAGCTAGCTTACTTACTAGAATTAGAGCTATGAGCAATAAAAATACAACAATAACTTTTTTAATAATGCTTAAGCCATTAAACCATTCCATCTAAGTTTTTATAATGAATTTAAAAAAATCAATAAACAAAATATATAAATAGACATTCAAATATTGTTTCTTTTAAAGAATAAACTACTTTACGATATATTGTTTAATTTAATAAGCCATACTAACCTTGTATTTAGAACAATCTAAATTTTAATGTCCAAACTACCATCAGAACATAAATTTCTAGATCTTTCAGATTATGGCCGTTCACCTGCTAGATGGATAGCAAACGCATTTAAAGAAACTAGAGTAACTGCTATTCATCTCACCACAATGTTTATTATAGCAGGCATCTTCGCAATTTTCATGATGCTAACCAAACAACTTTATGCTGCAGCCATTTTACTAATTATTAAATCTATTCTTGATGCAGCTGACGGCGAATTAGCACGTTTAAAAAGAACACCATCTTATGTAGGTCGTTATTTTGATTCTGTTTCAGATATTATTCTAAACTTTTTCTTTTTAGCTACCATATGCTATATAACCAATGGTTCGTGGGGATTGGCATTTTTAGCTTTTCTAGCAATGCAATTGCAAGGTACCTTGTACAACTACTATTATGTAATTTTTCGCAATAAATTTAATGGTGATAAAACAAGTCGCATATTTGAAGACAAGGCACCTTCCGCTATGCCTGGTGAAAAACAGAACAGTGTTGATAAATGGTTTTGGATGTATAAAATATGTTACAGTATTTTTGACAAGACTATTTATCAAATGGATAAGAATGCAAAGTATGCTGAACACTTCCCCAAGTGGTTTATGACAGCAATTTCTGCTTTTGGCTTAGGTTTTCAATTGTTAATTATTAGCTTAATGTTGTGTGTCGGATGGGCAGAACACATTATCCTATTTTTTATATGTTATTCAATACTAACTTTTGTGTTTATTTTAATTCGAAAGGGAATTAATTCAGGGTGGATTGGAAACTATGTTGAAAAAGTTAATTGAAAAAAATTACAATTTACATTCCGCTGCCATATTTCTTAATGCTTACCGAATCACTTTCTCTTATTTGTTTAAATGCCTTACCATAGGTTAGCAGCTGTTTTAAACAATAATCTAATCGGTTTTCAAAATACTCTTGCGACGAAGAATTATTATCAATTTCACTTTCATTAAAGACAGATTCTACATTACGAATGATTAAATGCTCTGGCAAATAACAAATTCTATTGTTTTTATAACTACTCATGCGCAATTCAGCAACAGGGTAAGAACCACCATCTCCAGATGAAACTGTAACAATTAACGCTGGTTTATGAGCAAGCTCACCCTTGCCCCACATTAAGAAAAAGTTTTTTAGGCCAGCAGGCACCATTCCGTGCCATTCTGGTGAAATTATGATAAAAGCATCGCTGTATGCCAATTTTTTAGAGATAGAATCTAGTAAAGACTTCGACTGCTTACCAACCTGTCTCATATCTTCATGCCATAAAGGCAATGGATTATTAGCTAAATCAAATATATTAGCTTCTTCACATTCTTTTAATGGCTTGAGAGCACTCTTAATTGCTTTTGCAATTTTTATACTTTGTGAGACTTTACGATGACTTCCTGAGACAATTGTGATATTCATATCTTTATGTCTCTAAAAGTAAGAAAAGTTTTTATTCCTTAATAACTTTCACCTCCTCAACTATATCTCCATAAGTTACTTTTATAATATATATACCTTTAGCGAAATCTATTAAGCTAATGGTAGTTTCATTGCTTGTTTGAAGTCTATTTCCAATTAAATCATAAACTTCAGATTGAATATTTCCATTGAAATTATTTACTGAAATAGTAATGTTTTCTTGAGTTGGGTTAGGGTAAGTTTTTAAACTAAAGAGTCGATATTCATCTTGAATCCCTGTATTAAGACTTGTCCAAGTTGAATTTGTAAAGAAAGAAACTCTAATATTTGCTCCACCACATGTATCATTGATTACATTAAATATTAATGTGTCGTTCAAAATCTGATAATTATATAAACCATCATTGTAACAAGCGAACAGAGCTGGCAAATCAACTATTGAAATAAAATTAGATGAATCTTGATATGTACAAATAGGTTGAAAAAAAGTCCCTGTATCCAGTTTAATACTCATAGTGTCGTTCTTAAAAAGAACAGTTTGGTTACCCATACTACTATTTTGAACATACCATTTTGTAAACTGTAAAGATTGGCCACATATAAATACTGGAAACATCAATAAGAATAAAATTTTCTTCATTTTTAAAATGTTATAGTTTTACTTTAAAAGTAATATTTTAAATGAAGCATCTATACAAATCATTTTAAAACATTAAATACTTTAGCACTAAGTGCTTTAAATTCAATTCTTTAAATCGAAGAAAAAAAATTACAAATCATTATTACCAAGATGTTTTTTTTATTTTTTTACATGCTTTTAAAACATCTCTTCTACTTATTACCCCAACCATTTTACCATTTCTAAGTACTGGATATCTTCTAAAGTTAGATTTCATAAATAGACTAGCTAATTCGTGAATTTTAATGTTATAATCTACTGTAACGACCATTTTAGACATGTAATTGGTTACTTTTCCTTGATTAGGAAACAAATTGTGGTATTTCTCATCGTAAATAACACGAAGACAATCTTTTTCTGTAATAATTCCTATTATTTCCCCATTGTTGTTTACTACTGGTGCACCTGAAATTTTTCTTTGAATGATCTTCTCAGTTACATCCATAATTTCTTGATCTGCTTTAAAAGTAATTACATTGGTTGTCATATAATCTGAAGCAGTTTCATGAATTATTTCCTTTTTATTTTCTTTTACAAATTTTGGGGTGAAATTTACCATGTCTTAAATTTTAATTATAAATGTATCTTCTTATAATACAAAATTTAGAGGAGATATCCTAATTTTAGTGCATGTAACTAATTGATTAACTGTTAATTAAATATCATTAGGCATATAACCAGCTCAGTAAGCAAGAAAAGTTAAAACAATAAAAGCAATATCATAACCTTATTATTCACCAATAATTTATCGGAAAATTCTCTTTGAGTAAAAAGACGATATAGGTCTAAATAAAGTTTAAATAGTGGAACTAACTTCGTCAATGGTCATAAACTCAAGGTTTGGATTGATTATTAGTCCACTTTGCTTAATTAAACCAACTCTAAATTGTAAAGTAAGGGCTAAGGTTGGATAATATCCTGTTCCATCGTCGTTATTTAGCGATATCCAGATAGTACCATCTTCTTCATAACTTCCTACTATATGAACATCAACCCCAAAAATATATGGCAAGGCAGTCCATTCGCCATAGCTATTTAAAGTTTCAATTAGTATCATATCACCAACTTCATAAATGAAATTTGGAGTGTAAAAATCTAATGAGTTAGAATTGTCAAAGGATAAAGTGAAGTTTTCGACATAAAGATTCTGTACATCTTGTTCTAAAATACAACTACCGTCATCTGAAATTGCTGAACTAGAATAATTTAAAGCTGCTGGATCTGTACATCCTTCTTGAATACAACTAGAGAGTAGAATAAATGGTAAAGCAAAAAGTAATATTTTTTTCATTTTTATAAGTTTTAGTTTGAAATCGTTAATTAATTTTAAAAAAAATAAATTTAATTATAAATTAAAGACATCTTACATATTCAATTTCAACAAACATATTTTCTATATTTATCTTAAATTTTAACTAAATAAATATGAAAAACACCTCACTAATAGCTTTTACTTTTATTATTACACTTTTTATTTCTTCCTGTGGAAATACTGAAACAAAAAAACAAGAAGCTCCTTTAGAAGTTAACGAAGTAGACTCAGTTCTAAAATCTTTAAATATTAATACTTCAACTAGCAGCGTGGAATGGAAAGGTGTTATGATTGGTATATATTCTCATAATGGTTTTGTTTCTATAAAAGAAGGCAATTTACTTTGGCAAGGGAATTCATTTACTGGGGGTTCTATTACCATTGACATGGAAACTATGACTCAATCTGACAGTTTGTATAAAACAGAAGAAAATAAACTAGTAGCTCATTTAGAATCCTCTGATTTTTTCGATATTGCCAACTTCCCTACAGCAACTTTTGAAATTACAAGTTCAGATTTAAGTACTAACTCAGTTTACGGAAATCTCACTGTAAAAGGTATAACAGAAAGTGAAGTAGTAGAAAATGTAATTTTTGATGTAGAAACAAAATCTGCCACTGGAACTTTAAAATTTGACCGGCAAAAATATGGAGTAACTTATAAAGGCTCTAAAAAAGATATGTTAGTAGGCGACGAAGTAGAAATGACAATTTCACTAAAAACCAATTAGTTACTTTTTCCAACAAAAAATCTAATAGTTTTTTCACTTTTATTACCCAACTTATCTATAGCTTGAACGTTAATTTCATAAAGTTTGTTCTTCAAAAAAGTATTTAACTCTGAAATATCTAAAGAAGATCCACTTGAATAAGGAACAAGCTTACCTTTTCCAATAGAATATAAAATCTTATCAGTACCTACCTTTTGATCGGTTGCTCCTAAGTATAATCTAGTGTAGTTAGGATAAACATTCAAATTTTCTCCTCCATCTTTCTTAGTTCCAGAGGGCTCAATACTAAAGTTATGAAATATTTCAGGTGGAGTATTGTCTACATGACATTTACTTTCTCTTTTTTCATGTGCATTATTAACATTGTCAGTAGAATAAAAATTTATGGAATGCTTGCCCTCTGCCTCAACAGTAAAAGAACTGTAATTTTTCATTGCTTGACTATCAATAGAATACAAAGTATTTTGAACTCCAGACTCACCATCTTTGGAATTTAAAATAACTTTTGTTTTACTAGTAATAAATAATTCTCCATCTTTAAAAAACTGAGGAGAACCATACTTAATCCAAGTCTCGGGTGCAGTATTATCTAAAAATAAAGTTTTGAAATAATTTTTTGAAATATTTTCTACATTATCAACCGCATTATATTTAATTGAATATATCCCCTGTTTGTTTGGTAATTTAAAATTTCCAGAATATGTTGATTTTTCTTTTCCGTTTGTTCTGTAGTATATATTTTTCACACCTGCCTTGTTATCAGTAGAAGTAATTTTAAACTCTGTTCTTTCACTTACATAATTATATTTCCCCTTAAAAAAGTCTCCAACTACATCCATTTTTGATACTGGTGGAATTTTGTCAAGATAAAATGAGAATGTTTTTGCATTTTCTTTTTCACTATTTTTAACATTATCATTTGACCAATATTTCAAAACGTGGTCACCATCATTCAAATTATACAATTTAATATTAGTAGCGTAATACGATTTATCAGCTCCATCAAATAAATAAAAAGTATTTTTAACTCCAGATAAATTATCTACTGATAAAAGCTTGAAGGAGCTTTTAGGGGATAAAATAGTTTCTTGGTACACTATTCCGTTTATGGAATGAGATGAAGTTGGTGAGGATAAATCTACTACAAAGTTTTTACTTTTTATTCTTTCCGAATTTCCAACATTATCAGATGAATAATAATATAGTTCAGCAGTTCCTTCTTTGTCCATTACTAAACTTGAGCTATATACTTTAAAGCCTTCGGAATTTAATCTAAAATGAATGTTTTCTAAGCCTGACCCGTAGTCTTTTGCATTTAAATCAACAACTAGTCCTTTTCCATAATAATTTTTATTTGAAATATATTTTGGAGCATTTTTGAAAACAGAGATTGTTTTAGGTGCTAATCCATCTGCATAAATCTCGTATAAAATCTCTTGTTGAGGAGATACAGTTTTTTTGGTATTTTTATCTACGGCCCATTTACTTCTGATATAATTTATACCCTCCGTATCTAAATACATAGGATTCGTATAGTCTTTAGAAACTTTACTATTTAAGGTGTAGTTTTGACCGTTGGGTTCTGTTGAAAAATTTAAATAAATAGGCAAAGATTTTTGGATATAAGTATTGTCATTTTTGACATGAACTCTCTTTTGATGGTCTAACTTTGAAGTGTTTTGAGAAACTATACAAATAGGAATCAAAAAAAGTGTAAATAAATAGGTGTTTTTCATTTGAGTATAGATAAATAATTTAAAAATATTTTCTAAATCTACTCATAATAAGATAGACTTCATATTTTACTTAACAGACATTTCAAACAATTATAAAATGAGTGTTTTTTGGGTATTAAATTACAGAATTTGCTATAATTTTTTTTCTTTAGATTTGTTTCTATCTTCTCTAGGGCCACGTTTATATATAATTAACCCATTTAAGAAATTTCTTAAGATTTGATCCTGACAATCCATGTATTTCGGATGGTCTTCACTTCTAAAAAAAGCCCCCAATTCGCTTTTGGAAATTTTAAAGTCGACCAAAGACAATACCTTTACAATATCATCATCCCGCATCTTTAAAGCAACACGAAGTTTTTTTAAAATATCGTTATTCGTTAAACCCATATTTTCTTATTTTAAGAAAAATAACCATTGATAAATTCTAAAATCTAGTTAGTTAATTCTACTTTATTAGCTTTTTTCTTGATTAATATTTTTTTGAGTTTCATTAAAAAAATTGCATCGTAGAACAGTAGATATCCGCCTTGCAAAATAAGAGAATTGCCATATCCTTTATTCATAGAATATTCTGAATTATTTTTTTTGGCATTATTTTTAAGTAACAGACCTGTAACCATGTATGCTAAATCCAGACCCATATTAATGATAATACTCTTTTCTGCTTTTTTCTTTTTGTTATGCAAGGTTTTCATATCCCAAGGTTTCTTACTGTCTCTATTTACTATGATATGACCTAAACCAGCTATACCAACATTCAATAAATTCCAACTGAAATTCATTTGATGAAAATATTCATTAGTAGATTCAGGACCAAAAAGATTTTTTGTAGCTAAAGGACTGTAAATAAGATTGCCTACAGACCATCCTGAAAGAAGAGATAGAGATTGCTGTTGTTTTTTGTAAAATAAGTCGTGAATACTTGTACTGTCTTGTGATTTTAAAGTTAACGGCAAATAGAAAACTATTGTTAAAGCAACAAGGAACTTTACATATTTCATTTTGATTTTTTATACAATTTAAAGTAATTCTATCATTAAAATCAGAATTGTTGAACAATAACTAATTAAAATTTCTTTAAAATAAGCAAAAAAAAAGCCCATCAAATATGACAGGCTCAATCAATGA
>Ga0233444_10003565_pt1 | contig 15378 bp, 14 predicted proteins | sample SI_124_October20_6_FD_182792 | JGI IMG/M metagenome (GOLD analysis project Ga0233444, IMG submission 182792) | Seawater microbial communities from Saanich Inlet, British Columbia, Canada - SI_124_October2016_10_MG | ecosystem: Environmental > Aquatic > Marine > Inlet | place: Canada: British...
CCTCAAATCCTTTTGGCATTAAACGCCCTTTTCCAGTCTAAAGTCAGCCAGCGAATGCATCAACGAGCAATTTCAAGCCCATGAACAGCAAAATGCCATGCGATATATGATAGAAAATGCGATCACTCATGCGTTTGTTCAACCACCACCCCAGAAAAACGCCCACCGGCACCACTGGTAGCAGCATAGCTGATATGTGCAAACTATCGGCAGAAAATAGGTCTAGTTGTAAGTAAAGCGGGGCTTTAAGCAGATCAATGACCATGAAATAGACACTGAATGTTCCTACAAATGCCTGACGGGAAACCCTGTGCGGTAATAGGAATATCTGTGCCGGAATACCACCAGATAGAGAAATAAAGCTAGAGATGCCAGATAAGCCACACCATATGGCGGCGCGTTGCCATATGCGTTTATCAACATAGTCAGCAAGGACTGCCAACGTTGCGTCCCTGAAAACATCAATCCAGTATTTAATACCCGTAACAACTGCCACAACACCGATCAACGCCGTAAGCATCACGTCGGTGAAATAGTCGAATAATAACCAGCCAACCACCTGCCCCAACAGGGCGAATAGGCACATTATTAAGACAATCCGCCAATTACAAAATTTGTACCATATAAACAAAACGCCAATATCGGTTATCAGAAATATCGGTAGCAAAGCCGCCAGCGCTAATTTAGGCGGTAACACAAACAGCATAATCGGCACGGAAGTCGTTGCCAGTGCGCCCCCAAAGCCAGATTTGGCAACTGATAACATCAGCACCGACAATGCCGCCATGGTCCAGAACAGGAAGGGCGCGTCCGTCAATGTTTCAAAACCGGTCATGATTTGTGCTTTCGTGCTTCGACAAAGGCTATATAGCTGATTGACGACAGCACAAGAAACGCCCCTGCCCATGTCGTCATTGCGGGAATTTCGTCAAAAAGGATGAAACCAAAAGCGGCAACAAACAATAATTGAATGAATTTACCTGATTGCGACGCCCACATCGGCCCCCGAAATGACCGCATTATGGCAACATGTGCCAAGGTCGCCAGAAGCCCAATCAAACACACGCCAAACCACTGTGATAACGTCATTGGTTGCCAAACTAGCATTGCGGGAATGAACAAAAGTAGAGCTATCAACATTGATAGCGTGATGATGATCATATTATCGTCATAGTCAGCTTTGAGTTTTTTTGCGATTAACTCGGATGACGCAAAGGCTGGCCCCGCGGCAAAGATTGCCAGCATACCAATGTTGATTTCGGCAAATCCCGGGCGAACAATCAACAGCGCGCCTGCAAATGAAACCAAAATTGTGATCATACGTGGCATTGTCAAAATTTCGCCAAACATGACTGCCGCGCCAATAACAACATAAACAGGCACTAGATTCAGCATTGCATTTACGTCAGCTAATGCCGCATGCAACACCGCAAAAAACCAGAGAAAAACTGCCGCCCCATGCAAACAGGCACGTATCACAAACAGGGTGCGATGATTACTTTTAAAAAAACTGAAACTAAACCTGCCAACAAAGGGAACCAATATCAAAGCGCCGATAGCATAGCGCAAAAAGGTCGTCTGCGTGGTTGGCACATCAATCAGTAAAAGACGGACAGTGAGCATAACGCCCGCAAACATCAGCACGCCACCCATCATCCATGCCAATGCGGCAATCACCCCTTCACTGTCTTTTACCGACGCAGGATCTGCGTTATCAGAAGCGGGTATCAAACTTTTGCCAATGCTGGATTTTTTTCTGCCCAAAATAAAGGACCGCCCGTATGTGCAGCAAAACCAGTCCCAAATAGCATTGCGGCATCAGCTATATCATCCGATTCAACAACACCTTCGGCAACGGCGGCACGACATTCAGCCACAAGCGGCGTCAGTAATCTTAACGTCATAGTTTGCAAAACATCTGCGTCATAGGATGCGCGCGGCCTTATGGCTTTTTTGTCATCCCACTGATAAAAGCCCTGCCCGCTTTTGCGGCCAATCGTGCCCGCGACTATTAGGGATTTGAGCCGTGCTTCAGACGTTTCTGACATACCTAGAACGATACCGGCATCATGGCATACATCTAGCCCGATTTGATCTGCTAGTTCGATTGGCCCCATAGGCATGCCAAATTCGACAAGCGCCTGATCAATCATATCGGCGTTTTCTCCATTAACCACGGCATCGATAGCGGCAAATAAATAAGGTAGCAAAGCCCGATTGACCAAAAAGCCAGGAGACGATTTACAAGCAACAGGCAGTTTCTTCATTGCCCCTGCCACGCACATGGCACGACGGATAGCCGCGGTATCGCTGGCCGCGGTATGGACAATTTCCACCAATGGTAAAACCGGAACCGGATTAAAAAAATGCATACCAATCAAGCGCTGTGGATTTTTGAGCGACGCACCAATTTCTTCAAGCGGGATCGCCGAGGTGTTTGTCGCCATGATCGAGCCAGCTTTCATTTTGCTTTCGGCTTCGGCAAACACCATGCGCTTTATGTCAAGATTTTCAGCCACCGCCTCGATAAGCAAATCAGCTTCACACAGGCCAGCACCCATTTGATCTGCCTGTAAACGGTCTTTAGCCGTCTCAGCATCAGGAGATTTCAAACGGCGGTCATATAAAGCATGTGCACGTTTCATGGCGTTTTCAATGGTCTGGGCATTGAGGTCTTGAAGCGTAACCTTAAAGCCGCTCATCGCCGCGACTGCCGCAATATCGCCGCCCATGACGCCCGCACCAACAACGTGAATATGGGTGACTTCACTAATACCACGGCCTTGTTTTTTCAACGTATCATTCAACGCAAAGACTCGTCGCAAGCCCCGTGATGCATCGCCCATCATCAGACGGGCAAAAATGTCAGTTTCTGCCGCTATCAATCGGGCTTGATCCGGATTTTGCATAGCAAAATGACGAAGAATTTCAAACGGAGCTGGCGTGTTGGCTTCACGAAAACGCGCTGTAATTTTGGCCGTTTCAGAATCGATAAGGTCAGCTATATCTTCGGTTGTAGGAACAGTTTTTTTATCATCTGAAAATTCTTTAATTGATTTTTTAGCTTCGTCTTTTAATACACTGTTATCATGTACTAAAATATCAAAAATATTAGACGATAGCGCTGCCTTGGCGTTAAGTGGTTTTCCATGCAGCACCATGGACAAGGCTGTCGCAAGACCTGCTCTTTTGGCCATGCGGCCAGTCCCACCATAGCCTGGCAGAAGCCCCAGATTTACCTCTGGAAAACCAATTTGGACAGCGGGGTTATCAACGCCAATGATAACATCAAAGCCAAGTGCTAATTCACAACCACCGCCAAGCGCAACACCATCAACCAACGCCACAGTCGGACAAGGTAAATCCTCAATACGCTGAATGGCAGCAAGCGTTACGCTAATATGCGCTTTGATTTCATCTTCGCTGGTGAAAGCCTCAAATTCGTTAATATCGGCTCCGAAAATAAACCCGCGCGATTTAAGCGAATAAAATACAAGTCCTGCTGGCGGTGTATCGGCTAGATGTTGAGAAATATTTGCCAATTCATGCAAAACAGCGACGGTTAGCACATTGACCGATTTACCTGCCACATCAAGACCAAGCCAAATGATATCATCAGTATCCTGTTCGATATGCCAATGTTCGTATTTCATGTCTAACAAACGCATCACCATTCGAGTTTTGTAACTAGCGCACCGATCATTACTATACCCGTTCCCTTTTTTTCATAATTGCAAAATATAGATTTACCATCGAAGCATTTGCCTACAACATGCCCTTAATATATCGCAAAATTTCGGCAACATCGCCAGAGATGAATCGATCAGGGGTGCCAATTGGCCCACTATCACCCCATTCGGGATCTGGTCGTGATAGAAACCAGACAGGCAATGCAAGCGCACGCGCAGCGCGAAGTTTGGCAATGCTGGCAGTACCACCTGAGTTCTTGGCACAAATATGCGTTATGCCATGCGTTTTGAACAGGGCCTCTTCATTTTCACTATTTTTATTAGGAAGTGATTCTATAAATCTGAATTTATTTGATGTAATGACATTTTCTTTTTTCAATCCACGCGCCCATATATCGATATGATCTAGCTGATTAAAGGCCGGCAAAGCCCCACTTCCACCAGCCAGAAATACACGGGCACCCTTTGGAAGGGCTTTGGTCATGTCCTGCCAGCTTGCGAAATACCGCCAATCATCGCCTTTGCCTGCTTGCCATGCTGGCCGGATGAATCGTATCAGTTTTCCCCCTATCATTGTCGTCGCATCATTGGCATTCCGGCTCATCTGCGCCGCATAGGGATGCGTTACATCAACAATGGCATCAACAGCATGGGAACGGCAAAAATCCGCCAGCCCCGCGGCACCGCCAAAACCGCCCTTACGTGTTGGCACCATCAGATCAATTGGTGATGGTGTTACGCCAGCCAATGAAGCGGTGATTGTGACCCGCGCATCATCTTTCAAACTGCCAATGAGTGTCCGTGCTTCGTTGGTGCCTGCCAAAATCAGCAAATGCATCACAATGCCAAACTTCCCGCTTGGCCTAGCAAGGCACCGTCGCGGCTGATAATCAGTATTTCGACAGCAATATCATCACGCTTGAGATAGGCACGTGCCGCATCATGTGCCTGTCCAGCAATAATTGTAGCTAGGGCATGTTTTTGATCTGTGTCTGCCATTTGCACAATTTCAAGCACGCTATTCGCATGCGCCACCGCGTCATGATCAAAGCCCAAAGGCGTTGCCACTGTCGCCAGCTTTTCAAAATCCACCTGTGACCTTGCTGAATGCAAATCAACGGCACCTTGCGCCATTTTTACCAGCTTACCAAAGCCCCCTGCGATGGTCAGGCGCGGCACCGGATTTTTACGCATATATTTTAGCATGCCACCGATAAAATCACCCATATCAAGTAACGCTATGTCAGGCAGATCATAACGGTTTTTGGCAAATCCCTCGGATGTAGCACCGGTTGACCCAATTACATGCGGCAAGGCATTTGCCCGCGCAACATCAATACCGCGATGAATGGACGCAATCCATGCTGAACAGGAAAATGGCCGCACGACACCTGTTGTCCCCAAAATTGATATACCGCCTTCGATTCCCAGCCTTGGATTCCATGTTTTAAGGGCAATCTTGTCACCATCAGGTACCGAAATTTCAATTTCAACATCACGTGTTCCCCCAAGTGACGTTGCCAATGCATCAATCACAGAAGACATCATCTGACGTGGCACGGGATTGATCGCTGGTTCGCCCACATCGATAGGCAATCCGGGCTTTGTAACAACCCCCACACCAGAACCCTGGCAAAAGACCACGCCACTACCACGCGCGCCAAGCCGCACAGTGGCGCAAATCAGAGCGCCATGCGTGACATCCGGATCATCGCCTGCATCCTTTATGACACCAGCAAAAGCCCAGCCATCACCAACTTTGGTTGTGGCTATTTCTAAATCGGCATTTTTGCCGCTTGGCGTCACAATAGTGACGCGATCAGGAAACTTGCCTGTTATCAAAGCCATGTAGGATGCATTGACCGCGGCGCTAGCACAGGTGCCCGTTGTCCATCCGAACCGTAAATTAGAGCTAAGCGTTGACGTCATGGGTTTTTATCATTTTGTCTGAATGTGATAACCGCTTTATTTGCCGTCAAATTTTCGTGCAATGGACAGCTAACAAGGATAATATCGCGCGTAATGGGTAATGATAACAACCAAAATCAGACAGGTGTAGTGTCGATGACACAGGAAGATGCCAATAAAGTCGTCCAGACAGGCAAACCAACTGGTATTTTGCCTATGCTTGATGGTGCTGATTGGCCCGTTTTTGAAGCGGGTTGGGTCTGGATGGTTGGAGGCGGCCCGGGTGATCCAGGACTGTTGACCTTGCATGCACTAAATGCCCTGCAACAGGCTGACATCATCATTTATGATGCACTGGTTGATAAAGCACTTTTATCGTGGGCAAAACCCGATGCCGACATTGAGTATGCTGGCAAGCGCGGCGGCAAACCGTCACCCAAACAACGCGATATTTCTTTACGTCTTATCGAATTGTCGAAAGCTGGCAAACGCGTTTTACGTTTGAAAGGCGGCGATCCATTTGTGTTTGGTCGTGGCGGTGAGGAAGCCCAGACGCTTGTTCAAGCAGGCATCAGATTGCGGATCATTCCGGGCATTTCGGCAGGTATCGGCGGACTTGCCTATGCTGGCATTCCGGTCACGCATCGTGATGTGAATCAGTCAGTAACCTTTTTGTCCGGACATGACCGAACTGGCCTGATGCCATCGGCGCTTGACTGGGACGCGCTTTCCAAAGGGTCACAAGTCATTGTCATGTATATGGCAATCAAGCATATGCCTGATATCTGTAAAAAGCTGATCGCCGCTGGCCGTGATCCACATGAACCTGTTGCGGTGGTTAATAATGCAACACGCGATGATATGCAGGTATTGGAAACAACGCTGATAAAGGCACATGAAGATATAACAACATCAGGGATTGGCGCACCCGCGATTGTTTGTATTGGACGTGTTGCGTTGATGCGGCAATGTCTTGACTGGATGGGGCAGATGCAAGGCATTCCGCCGCGCAATCTTGATCCGCTTGGCGTAAGGTCAGAAGCGGAAACCGGATAATGACATGTAAAGGTTTTGTCGTTAGCGGTTTGTCCTCAGGCAGTGGCAAAACAGTTATCACCCTTGGCCTTTTGAATGCATTACGCAAATCAGGCGTGTCTATTGCTGCGGCTAAATCCGGCCCCGATTATATTGATAGTGCCTTTTTAAAAGCCGCCGCCGGTCAGGCCGCCATCAATCTGGATAGTCATGCCATGACGCCAAAGTTGATTGACAGTCTGCTCGACAGGCATTTAGCGCGACAGAATGCCAATAGATTGATTGTCGAAGGCGTCATGGGGCTTTTTGACGGCACACATAATGGCCGCGGTAGTACAGCAGATCTGGCTTGTCATCTTGGCCTGCCAATTATCCTTGTCATTGATGTGCGCAATACTGCGCAAAATGCGGCCGCGCTTGCTGCCGGCCTTGACCATATATTGCGCCAGCATGCGCAAGGTCATGCCGCAGGCGCGTCAAATACACACATAGCTGGCCTTATTTTAAACCATGTGGCGTCCCCCCGCCATCACACACTTATTGCCGAAGCCATGTCACATTATGACATCCCCATGCTTGGCAGCATACCAACAACGGCTGATATTGATGTGCCATCACGCCATCTTGGCCTTGTTCAGGCCGCTGATCTGGCCGCAAGTGGCCGTCTTGATAGCGTGATTGATGCCGCTACAAAGCTTGTAGAAACACATCTTGATCTCAGCCTTATTCAAAAGCTTGCCGTACCACTTACATTACAGGCCACACCACAAACGGCACTAGCTGTTCCAGCCCAGCATATTGCGATAGCAAATGATGCGGCATTCGGCTTTAGCTACAGCCATATCATTGATGAATGGGCGGCATCTGGTGCCACAATATCACCCTTTTCACCGTTAAATGACGAAGCACCCCCTGTAGATGCCGAATTTGTCTATATGCCTGGTGGTTATCCAGAGTTGCATTTGCCACGATTAAGCACTGCCAAGCATTTCATAGGCGGCATTAAACAAATGGCCAGCCAAAATATCCCCATCTATGGCGAATGTGGTGGCTTTATGGTTTTGGGTGACGCCATTATCGATGCCGACGGCACCCGCTTTGCAATGGCAGGGTTGCTTGGCCTTGAAACCAGTTTTGCCAAACGCAAACTGCATCTTGGCTACCGGAGACTGACAACTAAACATGCAGGTCTGTGGAATGACAAGCTTGCCAGCACCCTTATGGCGCATGAATTTCATTATACAACAGCCACCAAATCCGCTGGTGATGCGCTTTTTGATGCCAAAGATGCGGCAGGTAACAATGTCGGGACTATGGGGCTTATCAAAGGTAGTGTTACCGGCTCTTACGCCCATATCATCGCCGCTATCTAGACTTATGCTTTGTCCTTTTTGGGGCGCAAAATATGGACATGCTCAGAATCATATAAAGCGCTGTCACGGAAATCGATGTCTTGATCAAGGCTTTTACCAACAAAAATCAAAGCCGTGCGGGTAATTTTTTGCGCCTGTGCAGCTTTGTGCATATGTGCCAGATCCGTATGAATATAGGCCTCATCAGGCCAGCCAACGCGATAGGCAATGATGACCGGACAGTCAGATCCATAAAAAGGCGTCAAATCACGCTCTATCTGACGCAAATTGCGCACGGATAGATGAATAGCAAGGGTGGCTCCAGTTCGACCAAGGCTGGTCAGTTCCTCACCTTTCGGCATAGCTGATGATTTCATCGCTGTCCGCGTCAATATAAGGCTCTGGCTGACCTCGGGTATGGTTAATTCGATACCCAGTGCCGCCGCAGCAGCAGCATAGGCAGAAACGCCAGGCGTGATGTCATAATCAATACCAAGTTTCTTTAACCGCCGAATTTGTTCGGCAATAGCACCATATAGTGACGGATCACCTGAATGAACACGCGCAACATCCATACCTTTTTCGTGCGCAAGGCTAATTTCAGCCATGATTTGATCCAGTGTCAAAGAGGCTGTGTCAACGACCCGTGCATTGTCAGGGGCGGATGCCACAACCGCTTCAGGCACCAATGATCCAGCGTAAAGGCAAACCGGACAGCTTTCGATCAAGCGCACCCCCCGAACCGTAATTAATTCAGGGTCACCAGGCCCAGCACCAATAAAGTGAACAGTCATGCCTTTGTTTCCTTGTCCTGCGACATAGAATTATCAAGATGTTTAGCATAGCCCCGCGGGGTGTAGATCGCTGGCCCAGCGCCACGTTCAAACATACGCGATGATTGGGCACCAACCATGACAACAGTCAGCATATCGACATCATCAATGTTCAATGTGCCAAGTGTGATATAGGTCAGTTTCTCATCGGGACGCCCTAAATTTTGCGCCAACAAAACCGGCACATTGTCGCCGCGATAGGAAATAAGAATATCTCTGGCTGCCGCTAGCTGGCTTCGCCGTCGCATTGAAACCGGATTGTAAAAAGCAATAACAAAATCACCTGCACCAGCGGCATGAATACGTTGTTCAATAGCTGTCCATGGCGTCAATAAATCTGATAATGAGATAGTGCAGAAATCATGACCTAGCAAAGCCCCTGACCTTGCGGCTGCAGCCTGAAGTGCCGAAATTCCAGGGGCACTGACAATTTCAACCCGCCGCGCGGCATCGCTAACGCCGCCTGTATCATCAGTGCGATCAAGCAATTCAAACACCAATGCCCCCATTGCATAAATACCCGCATCACCTGAACAAATAATGGCAACATCCTTGCCAGTAGCGGCCGTTTCCAAGGCATAACGACAACGCGCTTCTTCTTCGCCAAGCTTGAAATCCCGCCTTGGAATATGAGCCGCGATGGCACCTAGAATATCAATATACAGTCCATAACCAACCAGCTCATCAGCTGTCTGTATCATGCGTGATGCCTCAGGTGTCCGCCATGAGCTTTGCCCGGGACCAATCCCGACAAGCATAACCCGACCCGTTTTTCGACCGCCCAACTTAATGATGTCCAAACAAGGCGTATCAAGCATGGCAACTGCCATCGTGGCTGATGCCGATTTCTGTTTTTCGACAATCAAACGTCCATTTGCACCCGTCGCCGCCAATGCCGCGGCTTCGGCGACGCCATGCGCCCCAATTTCGTTAAAGACAACATCCGACGGATTTGCCAAACGCGGCGTTTCAGCTTCAAGACGTGCGACATCAAAAACCTGAAACGGAACATCAAGATGTGCGGCCAAAGCCTTAATTGCTGGCTCATCAGCCTTAATATCAACCGAGACTATGGCGGCAATCGCCGCCGGATTGAGGTCATGCGTAGCCAGATGTTCAAGGACATGCGAAATCAATTCATCTGCCGCACATCCTCTTGCACACCCAACACCCAGAACAAGCTGTTGCGGGCAAAAGACAAGCTGATTGCTGGCGGGGTGAATTGCACGCATCGTGGCAGTCAAAATCACGTCATCACCATGCGGCACTTCAGCCAGCCATTTATCAAGTGCCGGATGGGCTTCACCATCGCGCCTTGCGCCTGTTCCAGCCAGCAAAGTTGCCATGACTGATGTGGCCTGATCGGGATTTGCCAGCCGCCACCCTTGCGGCGGTTCGTCCAGTGATACCGCCCAAGTGATATTGCCTGCGGTGGTGACTGCGATATGACAATCATCTTTGGACGCTAGTGCTTTGGCGATCGCGAGTCCGCCATGATGCCCACCCAGCAAGGGCACAATATTCAGACCATCATCCGATAGAGCTAATAGCGGCGCATCAGCTGTTTTATGCAAAAGATAAGGGGCAACCGCGCGGATCAGGATGCCCGATGCACAAATACCAATTATTGGACGCCCTGCCACAAATAATGCGCCAATATGGGCGATTGTGTCATCGAACTGATATGGCGCATCAGGACATCGCCCTTGCAAGCCATGAATATCGGCATCAATACGCGACGCCAGCGTTCTGGCAAGAGTCAGCCCCGTTGCCGTCAATACGACAAAAACAGGACTCTGGGACGTTATAGCCATGGATCATCGCCCTTATACAAAATAATCATTGAAAAATAAGGCGCATCATCAGGAGCATCAGATAATTTGCGACAGGTTTGATGCGGTAATGACGCATGACTGACATAACGGGCTGTTTCGGCGTACCCTAGCTGATCAAACAGGCTTCGAATGCGCGCCAGGTGACGGCCCACCTTTATGATTACAACCGCTTCGGCAGCTTTGATGCCTGCCGCCAACGTGGCATCATCCAGAGGGGCAGGCAGAATGGTCAAAATATCGTTACGTGCCACAAGCGGGTGCGCCTCAGCCGCCGCACAGGCCGTCATCGAGGTTATGCCGGGAATGATTTCAACTTCATAATCACGAAAACGCGCCAGTAAATACATAAATGAGCCATAGAATAACGGGTCCCCTTCACACAAAACGATAACATCACGCCCCGCATCAAGATGGGCTTTAATCGCAATTGCGCCCTGATCATAGATGTTTTGTGCTGGCATCCGTCCGCTTCGCATTGGCACCAGCATTGGAATTTCAACAGCATCATCAGATATGGCATCCACAACAATTGAGCGCGCAAAGCTGACACCATTATCAGGTGCCGGATAGGCAATGACTTGGGCGGATTCAATCAGGTTCCATGCGCGGCGCGTGACAAGTTGCGGATCGCCTGGACCCGTGCCAACGCCATATAATGTCCCTAAATTCATGTGCCGTTCCCGCTTATATTGGCGTCTTTATGCCAGACCCATTGTGTAACCGGCATCAATGCACGCCAGCCATGATAACCGCCAACAGGGTCAGCATGATTCACAGCTATGCGGGTCAAATCGCCTTTTGTGGCTTGCCAAGACGACAACAATATTGCTTCGCTTTCCAGTGTGACCGCATGAGCAACAAGCACGCCGCCAGCGCGCAGACGCTTTTGGCAAAGAGTTATTACCGCAGGCGAAAGACCACCACCAATAAAAATAGCATCGGCAGGCGGCAGGTCAGCCAGCGCATCAGGCAAGGTCGCATGTAGCGCATGAAACCCTGCCGCATCTGGATCATTAGTCGGCGCGCCAACACCGTGACGCATGGCATTATTTACGGCACGTTTGATCTGTGCAGCATCGCGATCAATCGCATAGGCCTTGCCGCGCGGTGCATGACGCAGAAAATCAATCGAAACCGCGCCTGAGCCAGCACCAACATCCCAAAGCACAGCGTCCGGAAAGGGTGCCAGTTTTGCCAGCGCGCTTGCCCGTAAATCGCGCTTTGTCATTTTGCCATCAGTTTCAAACAGACTGTCTGAAAGTGCCATGCCTGCTGCACCTACATCTTCAGGAACGGTGATCGCCATGATATGAAAATCGGAAATGTTTGTATGTGCCCATGTGCTGGCAACACCATCATGGCGGGCTTCTTGATCGCCGCCAATATCACCTAAAGCTGTCATCTGCGCTGATCCATATCCGTAATCAACCAGAAGTGTGGCAATATCTGCAGCAGATTGGCAGTTCGCCGTCAACACAAGCAGACGCGCCCGTGGATAGAGATAAGGAACAATAGACGTTATCGGCCGACCATGCACCGTTACCGTTTCACATGAGGCAAGTGGCCACCCCATGCGTGATGCCGCCATCTGAAACCCCGAAACAGCAGGCATGATCGCGCATCTTTCATGACCAAAATGTGCGATCAGGCTTGCGCCAACGCCAAACCACAATGGATCACCTGTTGCAAGAATAACAATGTTTCCGTCAACAGCCTCAAGCCTAGCCGTCAAATCAGAAAATGGTGATGGCCAACTTTCAATCTCACCATCGGCATCAATCGTCGCATGAAAGCGTTTCGATGCAAATATGTAATCGGCGGTCTTGATTTTAGCGCGTGCGTCCGGCGCCAAAGCCATGCATCCTGCCTCGGTGACGCCAATAATCGTGATTTTTTGACTGGCTTTGCGCATTATGGCCGTCTCGCAATCATGGCAAGCGCATTTAATGCCGCCGCGGCAATCGCCGACCCGCCTTGGGTACCATGAAGGGTAATAAAAGCAGGCATCTTTAGCGGGCTGGGCTTTGCATGATTACCGGTTACATGGCTATCATCAGATAGTGCCACCAATGATGCCAGTGCTGCTTTTGATTCAGCCGCGCCGATAAAACCAACAGGAAAACCAAGGATCAAGGCTGGTTTGACTGACTCATCGCGTATGCGTTCAAGCAAACGGAACAATGCCGTTGGCGCATTCCCAATAACCACAATGCCGCCATTAAGCCGTTCATCCCACAGATCAACCGCCGCTGCCGAGCGAGTGGTTTTGTCCGCCAACGCTCTAGCTGGTGTTTGCGGATCATTAAGTGTTACCAGAACCGAATTATCAGCAGGCAGAAACCGCCGTGTAATACCCGACGCCACCATTTCACAATCACAAAAAATATCTGCACCTGCCCGCAAAGCGGCAATACCTGCGGATACCGCATTGATATCAATAATCAGCTTTTCAGCCACATCAATCATACCGCACGCATGAATGATGCGGATGGCAATTTCGGCGTCATCATCCGAAAAAATGTCCAGCTTTGCCTGCTCACGAACAAGTGCAAAGGAAGCATCGTAAATGGCCTGCGGGTCTTTGATATAGGAATAGGTTGTCATCAGCGCCACTCAGCTATCTTGTTCCTGACTGGATTTGGGTTTGTAACTGCGCACCGACTCTGGCCCATGCGGATGTTTGGAATGCGGATAGGGTTGATGCGTGTGTCCATGATGATGATCGTGGTCATGGTCGTGGTCATGATGATGATGGTCACTATCAAGCCGACATGCACCGCTACAGAAACTATCGCATAACTGACAGTCCTCGACATTGCTTCCAGGGGCTGAAATGCCCTGCCCTTCGACATGGTGATGATGGCTTTCCTGCGCCACACCAACATCAGCTTCAAAACCAAGCACCTGTGCCCGATATTTACACAAGGCACAGTTCATATTGTTATTGCCATCGATGATTTCCCGCACACGGTCAGCAAAGGTCGCAATTACCTTTGGATGGTCATTAAGATAACTGGCTTTGATAAATTCAATGTCTGGATAATGACCTGCCACTTCGTCAGTAAAACCATAAATACGGTCAATTAGAATGCCCGAAAACAGGAAATACGGAAACACAACAACGCGTTTATAGCCAAGCCGCGCCACATGTTCGAGACACGGCTGAACCAGAGGGAATGTCACACCGCTATAGCCAACTTCTGCCCAACCAAAGCCCATGCCTTCCCATAGCATCCGGCAAATTTTTGATACGTTAGAATTAGCATCTGGGTCCGAAGCACCACGCCCAATTACAACAAGACAAGTATCGGCAAGATCAACCTGACCATAGGCGGCGTTTGCCTCATCAACAGCCGCTTTAATCCGGTCGCCAGCAGCTTGCAGCATTTGCAAATCAATCGCCAATTCACGGCCGTACTGGATGGTAATGTCATGTTCAGCCGCATATGTGTTCAGCACCGATGGAATATCATTTTTGGCATGTCCAGCCGCAAATAACATGCCTGGCACCGCCAGCACATGCGTCACCCCTTTGGCGCGCAAAGCATCCAGACCTATTTTGATTACTGGCGTTGCAAATTCCAAATACCCATATTCAACCGGCCAGTCAGGAAACAATGGTGCCAGTTTTTCCGCTAGAACGGCAAATTCTGTGACAGCCGACTTTGACCGTGAACCATGTCCACAAATCATCACACCATATTTTTGTGGCGTTTGATTTCCAATTTCATCATGCATTTTGTTCTGCCTCGTCGCCTGCGTCAGGGTTTTCAACATTGTCATCCGATATGTCACTATCAGCTTTTTTGACATCTCTATCTTGTGAACGTTTGCTTTGAGCGACCAGAATGCCAGCAAGACCAACAGCCAACCCGCCCAACACAGCACCAGCAACATGGCTGTGACCAGCCAATTCACCAAAATGACCAAGATGGGCAAAAGCAGGCACAGCGATCAGGTTACACGTAATGCCGCAACCAAATATAAAAAAGCGGGAACTATTTCTATGCATATATATCTCACATCAAAAATGGCCAAACCATGGATTTGTGGAGATATGCTAGATATGGAAGCAAAGCGCAAAACTAGGATCACAGCCATGTTGCTGTTTCATAGACCTTGGCCCGGGGCCCGGAATTGGATGCCTGATTTAGGTACACCGCACCGGAATCGCTTTCATCTTGTTAACAAGTCCACCGTCCTTGTCTATGCATACTAGGAAGTTGCGGTAATTACAATTACCCATAAACGCCATTAATTGAGCGAATTGGAACATGCGCATTGAGCCACGCCCCTTATATCGCTTAATATCACGGCGAAAACATATCGTTAGCGGAACATTTCATCCTGATGCCATTACTTTCCGACATTGAATTGAGAGCACTTGTTCTGATTGCGGCTATCTTGATTGACAGGGTGCTTGGCGAGCCAGCGCTTTTATGGCGGCATTTTCCACATCCAGTTGTTGTTTTTGGGAAATTGATAGGCTTTCTTGAGCAACGTCTTAATCAAAAAAATAAAAAATGGACTGGTAAAAGGCGGCGCATACATGGCGTGCTGGCGATAACTATTCTGATGATCAGTTCTGGAATTACGGGATATATGGCATCTTTTGGCGGACTGATTGCCGATATTATTATCGTCACCGTCCTGCTTGCTGGCAAATCATTACATGAACATATAGATGCAGTTGCCCATGCCTTGCGCCGCGATATTACATCTGCCC
>Ga0233444_10003567_pt1 | contig 15375 bp, 14 predicted proteins | sample SI_124_October20_6_FD_182792 | JGI IMG/M metagenome (GOLD analysis project Ga0233444, IMG submission 182792) | Seawater microbial communities from Saanich Inlet, British Columbia, Canada - SI_124_October2016_10_MG | ecosystem: Environmental > Aquatic > Marine > Inlet | place: Canada: British...
GAAAAAGCAGAAAAAATTTATAAAGAACTAAAAAAACAAAATATTGACGTATTGTTAGATGATGTTGATGAAAATATGTCAAATAAATTTAAAAAACATAATTTAATAGGCATTCCTTATCAAATAATAATTGGATCAAAATCTGGAGAAGATAAATTCGAGTTTAAAGAAATAAATTCTCAAAGTGAAATTTTAAACTTAGATAATATCCAATTGAAACTTAAAAAATAGAAAATTGTTTACAAAAGTTGAAAGATTAATTTCATCAAGAAATTTAAGACCAAAGAAAAAAGAAGGTTTTCTTAAAATTATTTCAATTTTTTCATTTCTTGGCATTATGTTGGGAGTGGCAATTTTAATTATTGTTATGTCAGTGATGAACGGTTTTAAAACTGATCTTACAAAAAAAATTTTAGGATTGAATCCTCATATCGTTATTCAACCTAATAGTTTCATTATAGATGACAAATATACCTCAAAATTAAAAAAAAATTTTCCTGACATGAAGATAAGCAAGTCTTTTTCTGGCGAAGGCATTATAATCAATAACGACAATGCAAAAGGTGTTATTTTAAAAGGAATAAATAAAGATGAACAAAAGTCGATTGAATTTTTAGAAAAAAATACAACAAGTGGAAATGTAAAAAATTTTAATAAAAATGAAGTTTTTATAGGAACAGAGCTTGCGTACAATTTAAATCTTAAAAAAGGCGATAAAATAAGCTTAATGTCATCAGCTTTTGTTGCTACACCTTTAGGTAGTTTACCAAAACAAGAAAGTTTCAATATTGCAGGAACTTTTACAACAGGATTTTTAGAATTTGACCAAAACATCGTTTTTTTAGTAATAGATGATGTTCTTTCACTTTTTGATAAAGAAAAAAAAGATCAAAATGTAGAAATTTATTTAAAAGATCCATTAAAAGCTAATTCAGTAAAAAAAAAAATAGAGAATATTAATCCAAATTATTTTATTTATACATGGGCTGACTTAAATAAATCTTTTTTTAGCGCACTAAAAGTAGAGAGAAATGTAATGTTTATAATTCTAGCACTTATTGTGATTGTAGCAGCATTTAACATTATTTCCGGTTTAACTATATTAATAAAAAACAAAACTAAAGAGATAGCAATTTTAAAAACCTTAGGTCTTAGCAATAATTCAATAAAAAAAACTTTTTTTTTAACTGGTTTTTCAATAGGTTTTTTTGCAACAATAAGTGGAATTATCTTAGGGATTATATTTTCACTCAACATCGAAAAATTAAGAGCTGTTCTCTCTTCAGTGTTTAATTTAGAAATTTTTCCACCAGACATTTATTTTTTAGAAAAACTCCCTAGTGAAATTAATTTTTTCTCAATTTTAATAATTTTTATTTTATCACTAACAGTTTCAGCAATTGCATCATATTTACCAGCAATGAATATTTCAAAAATGAAAACCTTTAGGGCTCTAAAATATGAATAAAATTTTACTTGAAACCATTAATATCAAAAAAAAATATGAGCATATTAATGGAGATGTTACTCTTTTTAATAATTTGAGTCTCAAAGTTAAACACGGTGACCTTATAGCTCTTGTGGGACCATCCGGTTCTGGAAAATCCTCATTACTCCATCTCTTTGCTTTACTTGATGATCCTTCAAAAGGAAAAATTCTAATTAATAATAAAGAAACAAATAGTTTAACAGATAGTCAAAAAGATGAAATAAGAAGAAAAAATATTTCAATTATATTTCAGGATAACAATCTACTTACAGATTTTACTGCTTTAGAGAATGTTATGATGCCATTACTAATTAAAGGAGAAAATAAAAAAGACATTTTACCTAAAGCAAAAAAAATATTAAAAGATGTTAAAATTTTTAATAGATCTAATCATTTTCCCTCTGAGCTTTCAGGAGGAGAACAGCAAAGAGTAGCTATAGCAAGAGCGTTAATTGCAGAAACAAATTTAATCCTAGCTGATGAGCCAACAGGAAATTTAGATTTTCAAACATCTAAAGAAATATTCTCAATATTTTTAAAATTAAAAAAACTTAAAAAAACAATAATTTTTGCAACCCATAATAGAGAACTTGCTAACAGGGCTGATTACAAGTTGTTTATTTCAAATGGTGATATAAAACGAGTTAATGCTCGTTAGTGACAAAAATTTTAACAACATAAAAATACACACACAATATTCAATCTGTGAAGGCGCTATAAAAATAGACGATCTAGCCGAATATTGTAAATCAAACAAAATTAAATCAATAGGACTTGCCGATAGTTATAATTTATGTGGTGCGTTGGAATTTTCAGAAAAATTGTCAAAAGTCGGAACACAACCTATAATCGGAACACAAATTAATCTTAAAGCTCAAAACATAATTGGAAAAGTAACTTTATATGCTACCTCTGAGCAAGGATTTAAAAATTTAACAAAACTATCATCGTCAAGCTATTTAAAAAACAATGAAACAGAAGAACCATCATGTGATCTAAATGATCTGATAGCACAGAATAAGGATTTAATCTTATTGACCGGTAATTATTATAATTTTTTTGGAAAATTATTTTACGCTAATAAAATCAAAGATTTTGAATCTATTGTAAGTACTTTAAAAAAACATTTCAATGATAGAATATATTTTGAAATCCAAAGACATGGTGAAAATGAAGAAAAGATTTTTGAAAATCATCTATTAAATTGTTCAAAAAAACTTGAAATACCATTAATTGCATCACAAGAAGTTTTTTATTTACATGAAAACATGCACGAAGCACATGACGCCCTAACTTGTATTGGAGAAAAAAAATTTGTAGACGATAAAAATAGATTTCGATACAGTAATCAACATTTTCTCAAAAAAGATCTAGATCTGAAAAAATTGTATTCAGATATTCCAGAAGCATTAGAAAATAATTATAATTTTCATTTAAGATTTAATTATAAACTAAAAAAATCTAAACCTATTTTACCTTTGATTGCTAACGAACAAAGCAATTCTCCTGAGGAAGAACTAATAAAACAAGCTGAAAAAGGTTTAGCTAATAGAATTAAAAATTTTATATCGAAAAAAAATTTAGGTAAAACTAGTGAAAAAATTAAAGTTACTTACAAAGATAGATTGTCACATGAATTAAATATTATTAATACAATGGATTATGCTAGTTATTTTTTAATTGTTTCTGATTACATTAAATGGGCAAAAAAAAACTCTATACCAGTAGGCCCAGGTAGAGGCTCTGGAGCAGGCTCTTTGGTTGCATACTGCTTAGATATTACCGATATAGATCCAATAGAATTTGATTTAATTTTTGAGAGATTTTTAAATCCAGATAGAATTTCTATGCCAGACTTCGATATCGATTTTTGTGAGGAAAAAAGAGATCAGGTATTTGAATATTTAAAAACTAAATATGAAGATGGGGTTGCTCATATAATTACATTTGGGAAGTTAAAAGCTAGAATGGCTCTAAGAGATGTAGGAAGAGTTCTTGGCTTACCATATGGTCACGTAGACAAAATATGCAAAATGGTTCCATTTGATCCCTCTAGACCCTTAACATTACAAGAGTCAATTGACAGAGAACCTAGATTTAAAGAAGAAGTTAGAAATAATAATAAAGTAAAAAAACTTTTAGATTTATCTTTAAAGCTAGAAGGTCTTAACCGGAATATGGCAACACATGCAGCAGGTGTAGTAATCGCAGGAAATAAATTAGCCGAACAATTTCCATTATATGAAGATCGAAGTTCTAATTTAATTTTGCCCTCAACTCAGTATGATATGTACTCATCAGAAAATGCAGGACTAGTGAAATTTGATTTACTTGGATTAAAAACATTAACAGTAATTGATAAAACCATAAAAAGATTAGAATTAAAAAATACAAAGTTAGACATTAGTAATATCAATCGAAATGATGAAAAGGTTTTTTCACTTTTATCAACTGGTGAAACAACAGGATTATTTCAACTTGAAAGTGCCGGAATGAGAGATGCTATTAAACAAATGAAGCCAAATAAATTTGACGATATTATCGCGCTTGTAGCTTTATACAGACCTGGTCCAATGAGCAATATCCCAATTTATAATGATTGCAAAAATGGAATTAAAGAACCTGACTATATTCACCAAACATTAAAGGAAATTTTAAAACCTACGTATGGAATTATTATTTATCAAGAGCAAGTAATGCAAATTGCACAGACATTAGCTGGTTTCACAGCCGGGGAAGCAGATATTTTAAGGCGAGCGATGGGTAAAAAAAAGAAAGCTGAATTAGATAAACAAAAAGAAAGATTTATAAATGGAGCTTTAAAAAATGGAATTGCTAAAGATGTTGCTAACTTTGTCTTTACTAAAATTGAGCCATTCGCTCAATATGGTTTTAATAAAAGTCACGCTGCTGCATATGCTTTAATTGCTTATCAAACAGCGTATCTAAAAACTTACCATAAAGAAGATTTTATAGCCGCTACAATGTCAACAGAATTAACTAATACATCTAAGCTAAGAGAATTTGTTGAAGAGTTAAAAAGATTAAATATTGAAATTATAAGACCCTCTATAAATAAATCTTACGCAGAGTTCAAAGCAATTAATGGAAAAATTTTTTATGGCCTAGGTGCAATAAAAAATGTTGGATTTGAAGCTGTATCAAACATAGTAAAGGAAAGAGAAAAAAACGGGGAATTTAAAACATTTTTAAATTTTATTAATAGAGTTGATACAAAAGATGTGAATAAACTACAATTAGAAGGTTTTGTAAAAGCAGGGGTTTTTGACGAATTTGATAAAGATAGAAATAAAATTTTAAATTCAATTCCCAAAATAATTCAACAAATTAAAAATATCAACGATGATAAAGATAGCCATCAAACAAATCTTTTTGAGAATCAAGAAAATAATAAAAAAGATTTTGATTTTTTGCCTCACAAACCTTGGTCACAAAAAGAACTTTTATCTGAGGAATTTAAATCATTAGGTTTTTATTTATCTGATCATCCACTAAATGAATATGAGGAAATTTTTAATCAATTAAAAATCAACTCTTATAACAAATTTTACTCAAGCGATGAAAATGAGGGTTTAGTAGCAGGAACTATTATGTCAATAATAGAAAAAAAAAGTGCAAAAGGCACTCCATATGGAATAATTAAGTTCAGTGATAAAAAAGGAGAATTTGAACTATTTCTGTTTGCTGAAATACTAGTGGCTAATAGAGATAAGTTAAAAGAGTCTGAATCGTTTGTACTTACTTTGCAGAAAGATAAAAACCCTGGAGATTTAATAAAGAAAAGAATTAATGTAAGAAAAATATTAAGTCTTGATGAAGTGATTAATAAACCTTATTCAAAAGTGACTATTGAGTTAAAAGATAACTATAATTTGGATGAAATTCGTGAACTTTTATCTACAAAAGGTGAAACTGAGATTAATTTTATAATTAAAGATCAACATAAGCAGGCCTTTTTTTCACTTCAAAATAATAGAAAGTTTGATTTAAAGCATCTAAAAACCTTAAAAGCCAAGGAATATGTTGAAAAAATAACTGTTTAGAGTGTTGATTTTTTAGCATGGTTGTATATATCAGGTAGTAATTTCGCACACAGTTACAAGGGCATAGCCCTACCGGTCCATTAATTTGGAATTACTGTGGTGGATTAACCGGAAAAAAATATGAACGTACCAAAAGTAGACATAAAACAACTTTTAGAGGCAGGCGTGCACCTTGGACACAAAACTTTAAGGTGGAATCCAAAAATGAAGAAATATATTTTTGGTGAAAAAAACTCAATACACATTATAGATTTAACGCAAACAGTAGAATTTCTTAAAAATGCATTAGTTCAAGTACATAAAGTAATTTCAGGTGGAGGAAAATTACTAGTAGTTTCAACAAAGAAACAAGCTTCAGAGCAAGTTAGCGATCTTGCTAAAGAAACCGGACAATATTTTGTTAATTACAGATGGTTAGGTGGAATGCTAACAAATTGGAATACAATTCAAAATTCAATCAAAAGATTGAAAAAATTAAACGATCAACTTTCAAAAGAAAATTTAGGTTTTACTAAAAAAGAAATTTTAAAATTTGGTAAAGAAAAAGAAAAACTCCAAAGATCACTTGGAGGGATATCAGAAATGAAAAAAACTCCAGACTTAATTTTTATAATTGATACAAATATTGAATCACTAGCAGTAGCAGAGGCAAAAAAACTTGGTATTCCGATTATAGCTATCTTAGATAGCAATTCAGATCCAACAGGTATCGATTATCCAATTCCAGGAAATGATGACGCTAGAAGATCGATAAATCTTTATTGTGAATTATTAAAAAACACAATTAAAGATGCAGAAAAACATATAAAGGATGCTGAGGAAACAGACGAAAAAAAAAATAAAATTGAAATAAAGAAAAAATAATCTTTAAATAATCATTACATGTCAAACAAAGTTTTATTAGATAGCATTAAAAAATTAAGAGAGATGACTGGCGTAGGTTTCAAAGACTGTAAATTAGCCTTAGACGAAACAAAAGGAGATATAGATAAGTCTGTTGAATTTTTAAGAAAAAAAGGAATAGCAAAAGCTTCAAAAAAAATGAGTAGAACTGCTTCTGAAGGTTTAGCTTTAGTTAAAGCAGAGAATGGTCATATTTCAATAATAGAAATTAATAGCGAAACAGACTTTGTTGCAAAAAATCAAGACTTCATAAATTTTTGTAAAGAATTATCGGATATAAATTTTCTCTGCAAAGGCAATCTTGATAAAGTAAACAAAACTAATATGGCAAATGGAAATTTAGTAAAAGATAATTTAGTTAATTTAATAGCTAAAATAGGTGAGAAGATCACGATAAGAAGAACTAATTTTTTTGATAATTCTACAGGTATAAATTATTTTTATGTGCATTCTTCTATTGAAAAAAATATTGGAAAAATAATTTCTATAATAAAATTAGATGGAATTACAAAAGGAAAAAATGATGAAATAGGTACAAAAATTGCTATGCATGTTGCTGCTTCAAACCCTTTAGCAATAGATAAAGATGGAATTGATAAAACCATAGTAGATAAAGAATTAGAAATTATTAAAGCTGAAATAACTAACTCAGGAAAACCAGCTGAAATGGCAGAAAAAATTTCTAAAGGTAAAATATCTAAGTTTTTAAACGATAACTCACTTTTAAATCAGATATGGATTATGGATCCTAAAAAAAAAGTTATAGATATTCTAAAAGAAAACTCATCTATCCAAGAAATAAAAATTTTAGATTTTATAAGATATAAGGTTGGAGAAGGTATTTAAAAGTGAGCAACGAATTTAGTGAAAACAACTATTCATCTAAAATGGATAAAAGTATTCAATCTTTTAAGAAAGACATATCTACATTACGCACAGGCAGAGCAAATACCAATATGCTTGATACTATAAAAGTTGATGTTTACGGACAATTTATGCCAATCGAACAACTTGCAACTGTGAGTGTTCCTGAAGCTAGGTTAATCTCTATTCAAGTATGGGATAAAACTAATACGACGTTAATAGAGAGTGCTATACAAAAATCAGAGTTAGGAATTAATCCACAAACCGACGGTCAAATAATAAGATTGAGAATACCAGATTTAACTGAGGAAAGAAGAAAAGACTTAATCAAAGTATTAAAGAACATGGGTGAAAAAAGTAAAATTTCAATAAGAAATATTAGAAGAGAAGCTAATGAGGATTTGAAGAAAAAACTTAAAGATAAAATTATTTCAGAAGACCAAAACAAAAATTATGAAAAAAATATACAAAAACTTACCGATACAAATATAGAAAATATTGAAAAAATTTTAACAGATAAAGAAAAAGAGATAATTCAGATATGAATAAACTCAACCATATTGCCTTTATCATGGATGGCAATGGTAGGTGGGGGAAAAAAAAAAATAGAGGCAGAAACTACGGACACCTTAAAGGTGTTGAGACCGTTAAAAAAATTGTAAAAACTTCAATCAAGTTAAAAATACCAATTCTTACTTTTTACGTTTTTTCCTCAGAAAATTGGAGAAGACCAAAAAAAGAAATAAATTTTTTGTTTATGCTTATAAAAAACTATTTTAAGCAAGAGATCGATAGCATAATTAAACAAGGTATCAAAATCAATATTTTGGGAGAAAAAAAAAAGCTTTCCACCGAAATCAAATCAACTTTATCTAAAACCAAAATTTTAACAAAAAATAATAAAAAGATTTCAGTAAATTTGGCTATTAATTATGGTTCAAAAAGTGAAATATTAAATGCGTTTAAAAAAACAAAAAAAATGACTATAAAAAATTTTGAAAAAAACCTTTACAATCAAAATACAACAGACCCTGATATTTTAATAAGAACCGGTGGACATCAGAGGTTGAGTAATTTTATGCTTTGGCAAATGGCTTATACAGAATTATTTTTTTTAAATAAATTGTGGCCAGATTTTAATTCTAATGATTTAATAAGAATAATTAATAAATTTAAAAAGATAAAAAGAAACTTCGGGGGAATATGATTTCAAAAGAATTAAAAAAAAGATTTATGACATCAATCTTATTATTTTCATTAATTTTTTTGATTATAAGCTTTAAAGCAGTTTTAATTCTCACTCTGTTAGTATTAGGAGTTTTATCCCTCTTAGAATTTTTTAATATGACAAATAAAATAATTAGAACTAAGCTTTACTTGTTTGCTGCAAATTTACTTTTTATACTTTATATTTCATTTTTTTGTATAATGTTTTTCTTTTTTTCAAGTTATCTGCAGCTTCAAATATTACTTTTTTCTATTTTGTTAGGCTGTGCAGCTTCAGATGTAGGAGGATTTTTTTTTGGTAAAATATTAAGAGGACCTAAATTAACTAAAATAAGCCCAAATAAAACTTTTGCTGGTGTTGTTGGTTCAATAATTTTTACATGTTTTGTGTTTTCAAGTTTAATTTTTTATTTTACAAAAGATTTTAATTATAATTTGTTAATTATAGCCACTATAATATCAATATCTTGTCAAATTGGAGATCTTTTCTTTTCTTATTTAAAGAGAAAAGCAAAAGTTAAAGATACAGGAAACTTTCTGCCAGGACATGGCGGAATTTTGGACAGGTTAGATGGAATATTTTTAGGAATACCTATTGGTTTTTTATCATTAACATTATTTTATTAAATGAAAAAAACAATTTCAATCCTTGGATCAACAGGTTCGATAGGATTATCCGTCTTTAATATAATTAATAAAAAAAAAACTATTTTAATATTTATTTATTAGCAGCAAATAAAAACTTTTCATTGATATGTAGTCAAATTATAAAATACAAACCAAAGATTTTTATAATTTCTAATCAAAATGTTTACAAAAAAGTAAAAGAAAAATTTAAAAAAAATAAAATTAAAATATTAAATAATTTTGATGAAAAAATTAATAAAAAATTAGACATTACGATTACTGCAATTCCGGGCATAGCAGGTTTAAAACCAACTATAACTATGATCAAGATAAGTAAAAAAATGTTAATTGCAAACAAAGAATCTATAATTTGTGGTTGGAGTTTACTTAAAAGGGAAGCTTTTAAAAACAAAACTCAAATTATACCCATAGACTCTGAGCATTTTTCAATTTTCAAATTACTAGAAAATCATTCACTTAAAGAAGTTAAAAAAATTTACATTACAGCTTCTGGTGGACCCTTCTTACATTATAAGTATTATCAATTGAAAAAAATAAAACCTAAAGATGCATTAAGACACCCAAAGTGGAAAATGGGAAAAAAAATAAGCGTTGATTCATCAACACTTATGAATAAGATTTTTGAGTTAGCGGAAGCTCAGAAATTATTTAACTTACCAGAAAATAAATTAGATATATTAATACATCCCGAGTCATTAGTTCACGCAATTATTCAATTTAAAAATGGTTTGACTAAGTTTATTTATCACGAGACCTCAATGATAATCCCGCTGGCTAATGCTATCTTTGACACAGGTTTAGATATTGACAAGTTTTACAATAGCAATAAAAATCAAAATAAAATTATTAAAGATTTAAAATTTGAGAAAGTAAACAGTAAGATTTTTGTATTAATAAATTTAAAAGATAAGATTAATGAATTTCCATCTTCATCAATTATCATTAATGCATCAAATGAAATATTAGTTGATCAATTTCTTAGAAAAAAGATACCATTTTTAGCCATTTCTAAAACCATAATGAATATTCTAAGCGATAGAAATTATAAGAAATATGCTATAAGAAAACCAAAAAACATTAAAGAAATTATAGAAATAGATGACTGGGCACGCAAAAATGCTAAAAAAAGTATTTAATTCAAATGATTAAAAAAATATTATCATTTACCTTATTTGTATTTTTTATTTTTTCTACTTCGAAAGCAGAAATTGTTAAAGATATAGCTATCAAAGGAAACAAAAGAATTTCTAAAGAAACAATAATGGTTTACGGAGAAATTCAGCTTAATAAAGATTTTTCAGAAAGAGATATAAATAATGTTATAAACAATCTTTATTCTACAGATTTTTTTCAAAATTTAGATGTAAGATTAGAGAATAATATCTTAAAAATAAATGTTTTAGAATATCCAAGAATAAACAAATTAATTGTAATTGGTGAAAAAAAGAAAAAAAATGTAGAGCAATTGAAGGATCTTATTCGATTAAAAGAAAATCAATCATTTATAAAATCTTATTTAGCAAAAGATATAGAAATAATTAAACAATTATACTCATCATTAGGTTTTAATTTTACGATTGTCGAAGCTAAAGTTAAAAAAATAGATAATAATAACCTAGATTTACTTGTTGAAATTAAAAGAGGAGAGAAAACTATAATATCTTCAATAAATTTTTTAGGTAATAAAAAAATAAAAACAAAGAGATTGTTAGATATAATTGCAAGTGAAGAAAATAAATTTTGGAAATTTCTATCCAAAAATACTGCTCTAAGCGAAAACTTAATAAGATTAGACACAAGACTTTTACTTAATTATTATAAGTCATTAGGTTTTTATGATGTAAAAATAAGCTCAAATTTTGCTGAACTAAACGATTCTGGAGAAGCTAAGTTAATTTACAGCATTGATGAAGGGACTAGATATACAATAAATAAAATTTCTACTAATATTGACTCTGTGTTTGATAAAAAAGCTTTTTTTCCTTTAAACAAAAGTTTTAAAAAACTTGCAGGTGATTATTATTCACCTTTCAAAATTAAAAAAATTTTAGAAGAAGTCGACAAAATTATAGAAGATAATAATATACAGTTTGTAGAACATAACGTGAGCGAAACTGTTGAAAATAATTCTATTAATATTGTCTTGAATATTTTTGAAGGTGACAAAAATTTAATCGAAAGAATCAATGTGACAGGAAATTATGCTACAACCGAAAGTGTTATTAGAGGGGAGCTAATTTTGGATGAGGGAGATCCTTTAACTAATATAAATTTGGAGAAATCTATTGCAGAAATAAAGCAAAGAAGAATTTTTAAAGATGTTAAGTATGAAATCATTGATGGAAGTAAAAATAATTTAAAAATTATTAATATAAATGTTGAAGAGCAGCCAACTGGCGAAATAGGAGCCGGAGCCGGCATAGGAACTTCTGGTGGAACAGTAGCTTTTAATATTAAAGAAAATAATTGGCTTGGTGAAGGGAAATCAGTAAACGTGGAAATGCAGTTGGATCAAGAGTCTATTGTTGGAAATTTAACATTCTCCGATCCAAATTATGATTTTTTAGGAAATTCTATATACTATAATATATCTAGTGAGCAGAATGATAAACCTGACCTTGGTTTCGAAAACTCAGTTCTTTCTGCTGGTTTAGGAACTTCTTTTGAACAATACAGAGATGTAAATGTCAATTTAGGATTATCTGCAAGTTATGATGATCTTAAAACAGAAAATTCAGCATCTGCTTCTTTAAAAAAACAATCAGGAACTTTTAACGAAGTAGCAGCAAGTTACGGTTTTACCTTTGATAAAAGAGATAGGGTATTTATGCCAACAAGCGGATCCATAATAAGCTTAGGACAGAGTTTACCCGTATATGCTGATAAGCCATTTATTTCGAACTCTTTAAAAGTAAGTACCTACAAATCATTAAATGAAAACGTTGTTGGTTCAGGTAAAATTTTCTTAACAGCAATAAATGGTTTAGATGATGAAGACGTTAGATTAAGTAAAAGAAAAAATTTGGGCCAAAAAAGACTTAGAGGTTTTGAGAGAAACAAAGTTGGACCACTGGATGGAAGTAACCACATTGGTGGTAATTACGCTGCAGCAGTTAATTTCGAAACAAATTTACCCAATTTACTTCCTGAAAACACTAAAGCAGACGTGGGCTTATTCTTAGATTTTGGTAATGTTTGGGGTGTTGATTACGATAGCACAATCGAGGATAGTAATAAGATTAGATCTACAACAGGAGCAGTAATAAATTGGATTTCACCATTAGGACCAATGAGCTTTGTTTTTTCACAAAATTTATCAAAAGCAGATACAGATGAAACTGAGAGTTTTAGCTTTAATTTAGGAACTACTTTTTAATAAATACATATGAAAAAATTAATAATTACATTAATAATCTTTTTTGTTAGCTTTAATTCTGTCTATGCTCAAATTCCATATTTTTTAAACTTTAAGTTGATTTTGAATGAGAGTAATGCAGGAAAAAAGGCCCAAGATTATTTAAAGAACAAATTAAGTAAGGGACTTAAGAGTCTTAAAGATAAAGAAAAAAAAATTTTAGAAGAGGAAAAAACTCTGATTCAGCAAAAAAAAATATTATCAAGTGAAGAATACAAGTCAAAAATTACAGAATTAAGATCTAAAGTTTCTTCTTTACGGAAAGAAAGAAACTTATTAATGAAATCTGTAGCTGATCAAAGATCTAAGGCTAAATCTGAAATACTCAAAAACCTCAATCCAGTTGTAAAAAACTATATGGTAGAGAAAAAAATTTTAATGGTTATTGATGCTAAAAATGTTTTACTAGCAGATGAAAATTTAGATATAACCAATGAAATAATGAATTTATTAAATAAGAAATTGAAATCAATAAAACTTAATTAAATTTGAATGAGTTCAAATTTTTTTTTCAAAAAAAAAACATTTAAGTCAAATATTATATTCCCTAAAACAAAAAAGCTTTTTGTAATTAATGATATCAAACCATTACATTTAGCTACTAATAAAGATATAACTTTTTTAGACTCAATCAAATACAAGGAATTCGCTTCAAAGACCAATGGAAGTATTTGCATCACTACAAAAAAATTAGAAAATTTTTTACCCAAGCATGTTGAAAAAATTATTGTGGACAATGTTTTATATGAATTAGCTAAAATATTAAAAAAATTCTATCCATTTGCTGATATTGATTATCCAGATTTATATTTAAAAAAACCAAATAAAAAAATTTATAAATCTGTTAAATTTGGTAACAATGTTTTAATTGGCAAAAATGTTAAAATAGGTAAAAATTCAATTATAGGTTCTAATACAATTATTGAAAGCAGTGTTGTAATTGACGAAGATTGTATTATTGGATCTGGAATAATTATTAAAAACTCATTTATTGGACAAAGAGTTGTGATACAAGATGGTTGTAAAATTGGTCAAAAGGGTTTTGGCTTTATACCAAATAAAAATAAAAATATTAAATTTCCACATATAGGAAAAGTAATTATTGATGATGATGTAGAGATAGCCTCTAATTGTACTATTGATCGTGGTTCTATTGATGACACTAAAATAGGCAAAAATACATATCTAGATAACCAAGTTCACATAGCTCATAATGTTCACATAGGTAAAAATTGTATGATAGCAGGACAAGTTGGATTTGCAGGAAGTTCCATAATAGGTAACAATGTTTCAATTGGAGGCCAAGCGGGTATTTCCGGTCATTTAAAAATAGGAAATAATGTAAAAATAGGCGGTGGCAGTGGTGTAGTTAAAGATATTGAGGACAATCAAGTGGTAATGGGATATCCTGCTGTTCCTTTGAAAAATTTTTTAAAAAAACAAAAAAATGAGTAAAACAGTATTAAATAAAAACGATATCGAGAGTTTATTGCCACATAGAGAACCTATGTTATTAATAGATAAGTTAATAAACATAGTTCCTTTAAAATCAGCAACAGCAATAATGTACGTTAAAAAAGATGGTTTTTATGTTCAAGGTCATTTTCCTGGTCAACCAGTAATGCCTGGTGTTTTAATCGTTGAGGCCTTTGGGCAAGCTGCAGCGGCATTAACAGCGCATGGCATTGATCCAAAAGAATATGCTCACAAGCTTGTTTACTTAATGGGTGTAGATAAAGCAAGATTTAGAAGTCCAGTAATTCCAAATTGTGAATTACATTTAGAAATTGAAGCAGTGAGATCACACGGGAGAGTTTGGAAATATAAAGGCACGGCAAAAGTTGATGGAAAGAGAATGGCTGATGCCGAATGGTCAGCAACAATAGTAGATAGGAAAGAATGATTCATCAATCAAGCATAATTGATCCAAAAGCTAAAATTTCAAAAAACGTTAAAATTGGTCCCTTCTGTTATATTGGCCCGGATGTTCAAATTGCTGAAAATGTTGAATTAATTTCAAATGTACATTTAGAAGGTAACACTAAAATAGGAAATGGAACTAGAATATTTCCTTTTGCAAGTATTGGAACTCAACCACAAGATTTAAAATACAATAACGAAAAAAATAGCATAACTATAGGATCCAATAATATTATAAGAGAATATGTAACAATAAATCCAGGAACAGAGCGAGGTGGCTCACAAACAATTATTGGGAATAATTGTTTATTCATGATTTCATCTCACGTAGCACATGACTGTAAAATAGGAAACCACGTTATAATTGCAAATAATGTTCCTTTAGGAGGACATGTGACTATTGAAGATTCAGTTATTATAGGGGGAAATTCTGCAGTTCAACAATTTACAAGAATTGGAAGATTGGCAATGATAGGAGGAATGACAGGAGTATTAAAAGATGTAATTCCATTTGGCCTTTCAATTGGTAATAGAAATTATTTACAAGGATTAAATTTGATTGGTTTAAGAAGAAAAAAATATGAAAATAAAAAAATAATAGGCCTAGATAAAGCATATAAAGAAATATTTGCTTCAAAAAATCTTTATGAAAAACTAAGTTCAATTAATGGAGAATTTAAAGACAACGAATTAGTTAACGAAGTTGTAGCTTTTATAGAAAAAGACAAAAAAAGACCTATTTGCTCACCAGAAAATTAAAGATATGATTGGTTTAATTTTTGGTGAAACAGATTTTCCAAAACAAATCTTAAAAAAAATAAAAAAAAAAGAAAAGTATTTAATAA
>Ga0233444_10003571_pt1 | contig 15366 bp, 16 predicted proteins | sample SI_124_October20_6_FD_182792 | JGI IMG/M metagenome (GOLD analysis project Ga0233444, IMG submission 182792) | Seawater microbial communities from Saanich Inlet, British Columbia, Canada - SI_124_October2016_10_MG | ecosystem: Environmental > Aquatic > Marine > Inlet | place: Canada: British...
ATTTGCCTGGAAAGGCGAAACAGAAGAAGAGTATTGGTGGTGTGTCAAACAAACTATTGAAGGAAATAAAGACTGGAAACCAAACATGATTTTAGATGATGGGGGAGATCTCACAGCTTTAATGCATAAAGATTACAAAGATTTAATGAGAGATATTAAAGGCGTATCAGAGGAAACTACAACTGGAGTTTTAGCTCTAAAAAAAATGGAACAAAGTAAAGAACTACTCATTCCGGCAATAAATGTAAACGACTCTGTCACAAAATCAAAATTTGATAATCTATATGGATGTAGAGAAAGCCTTGTTGATGGAATTAAAAGAGCAACTGATGTGATGATGTCAGGAAAAGTTGCTATTGTTGCAGGCTTTGGCGATGTTGGTAAAGGAAGCGCTGCATCATTACGTCAAGCCGGCGCAAGAGTAATGGTGACAGAAACAGATCCTATCTGCGCGTTACAAGCTGCCATGGAAGGATATGAGGTTGTTACAATGGAAGATGCAATAAAAAATGCAGACATCGTGGTTACCGCAACAGGCAATAAAGATATTGTTACAGCAGACCATATGAGAGATATGAAGGACAGAGCAATTCTGTGTAACATTGGCCATTTTGATAACGAAATACAAGTTGAGGCCTTAAAAAATTATAAATGGGATGAAATTAAACCTCAAGTTCATGAAATCGAATTACCAAGTAAAAAAAGAATTATACTGTTAGCCGAGGGTAGATTGGTTAACTTAGGTTGTGCAACAGGTCATCCTAGTTTTGTGATGAGTGCTTCATTTACAAACCAAGTAATTGCTCAAATTGAATTATGGAATAATTCAGATAAATATGAGAAGAAAGTTTACGTACTTCCAAAACATCTTGATGAAAAAGTTGCAATGCTTCATTTAGAAAAAGTGGGTGCCAAATTAACAAAAATGTCGAAAGAGCAAGCCGATTATATTAGCGTTAAACCATCAGGACCATTTAAGCCAGATACTTATCGCTACTAATAGTAGCTAATGATTGTTAAATCCTTAGACCATTTAAACCAAATATCTAAAATAGTTTCACAAAAATTAGAAAATGGAGATTGTATATTTTTAATTGGTGAAATTGGTGTAGGAAAAACTACATTCACAAGATGCTTAATTAATAACTTGCAAAATGAAAAAGGACTTAAAGAAACAGAAGTACTGAGTCCTACATTTAACCTGCTTTATGAATATGAGATTAAAGACCTAAAAATTATGCATTATGATCTTTATCGAATAAAAAAAGCCACCGAATTGAGTCATCTTGCTATTTTTTCAGAAAATAAAAAAACAGTTAAAATTATAGAATGGCCAGACTTAATTAAAACATCATTGACAAATAAATTAGAAATTCATTTAGAGTATGGAAAAAATGATATCGAAAGAAAAATAAAGATGCGCGGACTAGGTAAGTGGAAAGACTTTGAAAATGAATTATAAATTAAAAAAAATTTCAGGAGATGCTTCTTTTAGAGAATTTTATAGATTAAAAAAAAATAATAAAACTTCAATCATTGTTTCTGCTAAAAAAGAAAAATTTAAAAATCTTGCGGTTTATGCAGTGATAAATAATGTGCTTAATAATAATAGGATTAATGCCCCAAAATTATTAAGCAATCATTATAAAAACGATATGATCGAAATATCCGATTTAGGAGAAAAATCTTTCTATGATCTTGTAATTCTAAAAAAAAATAAACTTAATAGCTATAAATCATTAATAAAATTATTGATAAAGATACAAAAAATAAGAGTAAAAAAAATTTATAAATTTGAAAAGTTTAAAATTAAAATGCCAAGATATACATTGTCTAATCTTCACAAAGAGTCTGATTTGTTTTTTGATTGGTATCTAAAATATGTTCTTAGGAATAAAAAAATTAGTAAGATTAAAAAAATTCTTAGGTCTGAATTAAATAAGGTATATAAAAAACTAAAATACAAAAATAATACTTTCGTACACAGAGATTTTCATGTTTCAAATGTAATGGTTAATAAAAGTAAATTGGGAATAATTGATAGTCAAGACGCTATTATAGGAAATCCTTTATATGATGTATCATCTGTAATTGACGATGTGAGAATAAAATTATCATATAAATTACAAAAAAAACTATTAGATTTTTATCACAAGAATTCAAAACTTAAAAATGATCATATCGAAAAATTAAAAAATGACTTTGATATTTTGTCAGTACAAAGAAATTTAAAAATATTAGGAATATTTGTACGTTTATATAAAAGAGATAATAAAAATATTTATCTTAAATTTTTACCATACACATGGACGCTTATTGAGAAAAGATTGCAAAACCCTGCGCTTAAAAATTTAAAATTATTATTTCATAGATACTTATCTATTAAAAAACTTAAAAAATTAAATAAAATATGAGTATTAAACATGGAATGATTTTGGCGGCAGGACTAGGAAAAAGAATGCAGCCTTTTACCTTTAAAACACCAAAACCATTATTAGAAATAAATAATATTACATTACTGGAAAGAGCAATAAATTTATTGGTTAGTCATGGAGTGCAAGAAATAAATATTAATCTTCATTATCTTCCAGATCAGATTCAAACATTTATTAATAAAAAAAAATTTCAAGTAAAGATTTCAATCTCTAATGAAGAAGATTTATTATTAGATACTGGAGGAGGTGTTCTTAAAGGTACGGAAAATTTTGGAAATAATCCATTTTTTGTAGTTAACCCAGATACAGTCTGGAGTAAGCATTACTTTGATGAATTAAAGTCTCTTGAAGAAATTTACTTTAAAGGCAATAAACCAACCCTACTTTTAGTGAACAAGAAATTATCCATCGATCCTTCTTTCAAAGGAGACTTTAATTTAAATAATGAAAAAATTTCAAAGGATGATGAAAATCAATTTATTTTTACTGGAGTACAAATTACCAATAGAAGTGTCTTGATTGGTGAAAAATCAGAAGTCTTTTCAATGAATGAAGTATGGAACAAACTAATAAAAGATGAAAACTTAAGAGGTTTTGAAAGTAATCAAAAATTTTACCACTTAAACACTTTTGATATGTATAAGAAGATTCTAAGTCTTAATATTACTGATTAAAAATTATATTTTTAGCTCTTAACTTGTCTAAATAATAATATTTTTCAACTTTTAAATTATCACCAAATTCAATCACTAAAGGATTGCCCGTCGGAATTTCTAATTCATTTATTTTTTCATCCGAAATATGAAATAAATATTTGCATAAAGCTCTGAGAGAGTTTCCGTGAGCTGAAATTAAAACATTTTTATTTTCTGCAAGATTTTTCTTAATTTCATTTTCATAAAAAGGAATTACCCTATCGTATGTACTTTTTAAAGACTCTGTAAATGGTGTCATACCCACAGGTATACTAGCATTTAGAGGACTGAATAAATTTTGGTATTCACTTTTTTCTTCCATCGGAGGAGGTTCTATATCCCAGGACCTCCTATATTTTTTGAATTGTACCTCACCAATTTTATTCTTAGTTTCTTCTTTGTTTAAACCTGTTAAAGATCCATAGTGTCTCTCATTAAGTTGCCAAGCAGTGTTGAATTTAAGTTCTAATCTATTTTTTTTAAGAATAGTTGTAAGAGTTTTAATCGCTCTTTTTAAATATGATGTATAAGAAATATCTATTTTAATATTTAAATCTTTGATGAACTGACCAGATTTCTCTGCCTCTAAGACTCCTTTATCGGATAAATCTACGTCTACCCAACCGGTAAACCTATTTTCAGCATTCCAAATACTTTGTCCATGTCTAGTGAGAATTAATTTAGTCATAATAGTTAAAATAACTATTATGTACTATATTAAAACGTTAATGAAAAATACTATATTTAAACTAACAGAATATGTTTACTATTTCTCATTATTAGTTTTATTAATTCTGTATTTATTTCCCGGAAGTTTAATAGGTTACCTCTTATATGGAAATTTAGGCCAACAACCAGATTTTTTTGCTAATCCTATTGGAACATCAATTAACCATTTAATTTTTTTTTCTTATATTACTGTGTTAGCAATAACAGTTAGATTAAGAGTTAAAAATATTTTTACTAATTATCGAGTTATTTTATTTATTTCCTGCGTATTAGAAATTTTTCACTTAATAATCCCAAATAGGGCTTTTGAATTGTATGATTTAATAGCTAATATTACTGGAGTAGTTGTAATTTTATTTATAAATAGTTTAATAAAATGGCGAAAGCATCTTTAATATTTATCATAACGTTTTTTTTAGCGCAAACGCTTAATGGTACAGAAATTTATGGAATACAAAAAATAATTGATGGAGATACTGTGCATATTAATAAAAAAAAAATAAGACTAGAGGGAATTGATGCTCCAGAAATGAAACAACAATGTAAAAAACCGTTTTTAAAAATTTCAGCGATAATAAGTTTTGAATTTAATAAAAACTATTCATGCGGTATCATAGCAAAAAAAAAATTAATTGATAAAATTGATAATTCGAAAATAAATTGTATCTCTTCATCAAAAGACAGGTATAAAAGATTTTTAGCTACTTGTTATAAGGATAAAATTAATCTTAACAAATGGATGGTAAGAAACGGTAATGCAGTAGCGTACAAAAGATATTCAAAAGATTATGTGAGAGATGAGGAGTATGCAAAAGAAAATAAGCTCGGTATATGGGAGGGATCTTTTATAATGCCAGAAAAGTGGAGAAAGCTTAACTAATTTTTAGTATAAATGAGTGAGTGATTCACTTAAAAAAAATTATATTATTTACAATTTTAATCACACTAAGTGCTTGTTCTTCAATTCCTAAAAATACCCAGAATAGTTGTGCAATTTTTGAGGAAAGATATCTTTGGTACAAGCATACAAAAGCTTCATATAAAAAATGGGGAGCTCCTATCCATTTACAATTATCCTTTATCAAAAAAGAAAGTGATTTTGATTGGTTAGCTAAGCCGCCAAGAAAAAAACTGTTTAAAGTTATTCCTTTTAAAAGACCCTCAAGTTCATTTGGATATTCTCAAGCAGTAAAAGGAACATGGGAACAATATAAACGAGAAACTAATAGTCCATTGGCAACAAGGGCAAGATTTAAAGACTCTGTTGATTTTATCGGTTGGTATATTCATAAAACTAATAAAATTTTAAAAATTTCTAAGAAAGACCCTTATAAGCAATATTTAGCTTATTACAAAGGTTGGGGTGATTATAAAAATTACTCAAAAGACAAGAAGGCTATAATTTATGCAAAGGCGGTAAAGGATATGGCAAACAAATATAGAAAACAATTAACACTTTGTAAGAAAAATTTAGATAAAAATAAATATATTATTTTCTAAGTTGTTTATTTAGATCAATTTCAACTGCATCAATTCTTTTAGTATTTTTTCCAACAATTGTATAAATCGTGGGAATTACATAAAGCGTAAAGAAAGTAGAAAAAAGCATTCCACCAAAAATAGTTATCCCGACGGTAAGTCTGCTTGCTGCACCTGGGCCAGTTCCAAGAATTAAAGGCAATACACCTATAATTGTAGATAAACTTGTCATAAGTATAGGTCTTAATCTTATTGCTGCTGCTTCAAATACAGCAACTTCTAAATTTTTACCTTCTTTTCTTAATTGATTTGCAAATTCAACAATTAGAATTCCATTTTTTGCGGACAATCCTATGAGGATTATAAGAGCTATTTGGCTATAAACATTTAAAGATGAGCCTACTACGAGTAAACCCAACAATCCTCCAAGTATAGCCATTGGCACAGTTAACATGATTGTAAATGGATGCTTCCAGCTCTCGAACTGTGCACTCATTGCAAGATAAGCAGTTATTAAAGCAAGAGCAAAAATTACGTACAATTCAGTGTTAGTTTTTTTATATTCTTCACTTTCCCCTTTGTAAGCTATTTTGGCTTGAGGAGTATTTTGTTCAACTACTCCGACTAAAAATTTAAGCGCTTCATCCAGTGAATAGTCACCAACTAGTCTAGCTGAAATAGTTACTGCTTTTTGCCTATTATATCGCGCAAGAAAAGGCGACTGACCTTCCTCATCATATGCAACTAAGTTAGAGATAGATACAAGTTTATTGTTATTTTTTGATCTCACAAAAACTTTACTTATGCTGTCAGGCTCTTGTCTATCTTTGATATCTCCTTGTAGGATAATAGAATATTCTTTACCGTCTCTAGTAAAATTTGTGACTCTTCTCGATCCAAAAATAGTCTCAATAGTTTTACCTATATCCTCTGTTGAGACTCCAAGGTCAGCAGCTTTTTTTTGGTCTATTTTTACATTTAATTGAGGTTTGTTAAGATCGAAATCATCTTCTATTGAAGTAAGTCCTGGATTTTTTCTTGCCTCTTGTTTAATTATTTCTTTCCATTCAATAAGTTGATCGTAAGTATTTCCTAAAATAACAAATTGTACAGGGCTTTCAATTCCCCCTGTTCTTATTCCTTGAGGCATAATTGGAAAAGCTAACACACCGGGTACTTTTGAAATTTTTCCAAAAGACTCTCTCATTATTTGAACTCCATGACGATCTCTTTTTTTCCAAGGCTCAAGCAGTACAATAATAAAACCACTATTTACTTGTTTTGCAGATTTGCCAAACCCCGGAACTCTCATTATCAATTTTCTGTATTCTCCTTTGCCAACATTAGGTAATAAAAGGTCTTCGATTTCTTCAGCTCTATCTTTTGTAAAGTTAAAGCCGGAGCCTTGCGGTGCTTTTACGATTATAAAGAACGCTCCTCTGTCTTCAGGTGCAATTAATTCTTTTTTTGTAAAGTTGAAAAAAAATAAAGTTAAAGCTAATGTGCCTAATAAAAAAATTGTTATTGTCGTTCTTTTTTTAATCCAACTTAGTAAAGATACTTTATATAAATAAGTTAAATTTTTTAAAAATTTCTCAAATTTTAAAACTATTTTTGACTTATTCATATTTTGCTTAAGAAATTTACTCGCTAACATTGGGCTCAAAGATAAAGCCACAAAACTTGATATAATGACAGCAGCTGCAAGTGTAATTGCTGTTTGCGTGAATAACACCCCTGTAATTCCTTTAATAAAAATTAAAGGAACAAAAACTGCAACCAAAACAACTGTTGTAGCGATAATTGCGAATGAAACTTGCTTAGCTCCTTTGAAAGCTGCAACAAGAGGAGTGTCACCTAACTCTATTCTTCTTACAATATTTTCTAACATTACAATCGCATCATCTACAACAATTCCAATTGCCAATACTAAAGCCATGAGAGTAAAGAGATTAATTGAAAAATCAAAAATATAAATTGATAAAAAAGTTGAAATTAATGAGACAGGTAAAGCTACCAAAGGAACTACAAGCGCTCTTATATTTCCTAAAAAAAGGTAAATAATTATAGTCACTAAAATTAAAGCGATAAAAAGTGTTTTATAAACCTCTTTAACTGCAGCTTTAATGTAATTACTTCTATCGAATGAAACTTCCAAAGTTGTATTCGGGGGCAAGCTAGGTCTGAGCTCTTTAATTTTCTTTTTAACCCCATCGGCAACAGCAATAGTATTTGCATCTGATTGTTGGTAAATCCCTATCCCTACTACTTGTTTTCCATTACCTTTAAATAAAGTACGCGTTGACTCGGCACCTAATTCTACTCTTGCTACATCAGAAAGAGCAATAATTGATCCGTCCGTTGCTCTTTTCAAGGGTAAATTTTTATAATTTTCTAAATTATTGTAAGCTTTATTCAGTTTTATTGTTAGATCAATATCTTTTGATTCTATTCTTCCAGCAGGAAATTCTACATTCTCTTTTCTTAATACATTTTCTACTTCTTGCGTGGTTAAGTCTCTTGCGGCAAGCGCAATAGGATCCAGCCAAATCCTAAGTGATAATTCTCTTTGTCCCCCAAGCCTTACTCGACCTACTCCATCAACTGTTGAAAACGTATCAGTTAAATATCTATCTGCATAATCGGTAAGCTCCAAATCAGACATAGTCTCAGAGTTGAAAGACAACCACATTGTAGTTCGCATACCCGCACTTTGCTTGAAAATTTCAGGCTGTTCAGCTCCTTCAGGTAAATTATCTAAAACTCTAGACACGGAGCTTCTGACATCGTTAGTTACGTCATCTAAATCTAAATCAGTTTCGAAAGTTAGGGTAATCCTCGAACTTTCATCTTCACTAAAAGAGTCAATTGTCTCTAAGCCAGGAGTGCCTCCAACAAAATCTTCAATTTTTTGTGTGATTTGTGTATCAACAATTTCAGCTGAAGCACCTCTATATTCAGTTTGAATTGTAACAACAGGCGGCTGAACGTCAGGTAATTCATCTGTTGGGATTTCTTGAAAAGTTACTAAACCAAATATAACTAAAACCAAACTCATTACTGAGGCTACAACAGGTCTTTTGATTGAAAGGTCAGTTAAAAACATTTATTTGGCTGATGTAATAATTTTTATTTTACCTTTATCTCTTACTTTAGAAACACCCTCACTGATCACAAGATCACCTTCATTTAATCCAGATATAACTGAAACTTTTCCAAAATTTCTTTTACCAATTTCAATATTCTTTTTTTTGGCGGTGTCTTCATTTACAGTATAAACGAATGCTGTATTTCCCTGAATTGTTACAGCGCTTTCCGGTACACCAATTTGATTTTTTTCATCATAAATAATTTTTACAGTCATTAGTTGACCTGGAATAATTTCAAAATTTGAATTATCGACTATTATTCTTGAAAGAATTGATCTAGTAGAAGGGTCAATACGAGAACTAATTGTTTCTATTTTACCCTTAAAAACCTTTTTATAAGCAGAACTAGTAACCTCAGCTTTTAGTCCTGTTTTAAGAACACCTACATAATTTTCAGGTACTTTAATATCTATTACAATTTTCTTAAGATCATCAAGTGTAATAATTAAACTTTCAGAACCTAAGACACCTTGAGCTATTCCCCTTTTCCCTACCTTGCCAGCAAAATCCGCTACTAAGCTTCCTCCATCTTTTAATGTAAGTATTTTTTCTCCTTTTTTTACGTATCTATTTTCTAAATTAAGCTTTCCATTGATATTACTTGCTTGAACTCTATAGGCTTTTGAGTTTTGAGCAATTGCAGTTCCAAAAGTTTCAATACTTTTATAAAAAAGGGATTTTTCAACTGAAGAAACGATTACACCTGGGGCTGGTCTCACGCTAAATTTTTTTTTAAAATGAAGACCTATAAAGTGCCTCGCTGTTATGATTGCAAAAATAGCTATAAAAAAAATTATTAGAAAAGTTTTAATTTTTGATGAAGTTTTCATATTTTTTAATCTAATCCGTACTCTGCCCATGAACCGTCATAGATAATAGGTTTTTTACCACTTATAATAGAATTAGCTAGACCTAAAATGCATGCTGTAACTCCAGAACCACATGTAAAAGCCATTTCTTTTTCAATTGATACTTTTTTTGATTTGAAAATCTCAATTAAGTCCTCTTTTTTTTTTAAAGTTCTATCTTCTCTTAAAAGTTTTTGGAAAGGTAGGTTAATTGATCCTTTAATGTTTCCACTTTTAAGTTCTTTTCGAGGTTCAGGCTGTAAGCCTAAAAATCTTTGTTCTCCCCTGGCGTCCAGCAATTGAAATTTATTATTAGTAATATTTTTATTTACTTCATCTTTATTTATTACAAGAGATTTATTTTCAACTGCAATATATTTAGATCTATCAGCGCTAACTATTTCTTTAGTAGTGGGACGCTTTTCATTTGTCCATTTTCTAAAACCTCCATCTAATACTGAGATAAGTTTTGGGTCATGGCCAAAATACAAAAAAGTGTACCAAACCCTACAAGAACTAAAAACATCTGAGTCGTCATAGACAATTATGTGATCTGAATTAGATATTCCTAAACTAGATACAATTATTTCCCAATCTTCTTTAGACGGAAGCATATGTGGAAGAATAGTTTTTTGGTTTGAATTTTTATCTATATCAAAAAATATAGAGTTAACGATATGCTCTGTTTTATACTCTTCAAATGAATTTCTATTAGTATTTGGAAGATGCCAGCTAGCATCTAAAATTTTTACTTTTTCAGCATTCTTATCCAACCAGTCAGTAGTTACCAATTGATTCATTATCTATTTTTTCCAATATATTTTTGATGATATTCTTCAGCTTTACTGTAGTTTTTAATTTTTGAAATATTTGTTTGAATTTTACCATCTAATTTTTCGTTAAATTCTTTTAAAACTTCCAAAGCTTCTTTTTTCTGCTTTTCATCTTCATAAAAAATCTCACTTCTATATTGAGTTCCTACATCTGGAAATTGCATATCTTTTTGTGTTGGATCATGCATTTTAAAAAATAAATCTAATATTTTTTTAAATGAAATTTTATTTTCATCAAAGGTAAGCCTTACAACTTCAGCATGTCCAGTGTTTCCTGTGCATACTTCCTCATAGGTAGTTTCCGCGTTACTTCCTCCCGCGTAACCTACTTCAGTTTTCAATATACCCGGTTTGCTTTTAAAGTTTTCCTCAGGTTTCCAAAAACATCCAAGTGCGAGTGTACATTTCTGCATAAGTTATTTAATATATTTTGAATAAGAAAGGATAGTAAATTGTTAACACAAAATCAAATAGGCGTATTGTACATGGTGGGAAGTGTAATTTGCTTCTCCATTATGGACATATGTGTAAAATGGTTAGATTATTATCCAGTAGGCCAAGTTCTTTTTTTAAGATTTTTTATAGGATTTATTCCAATAATTTTTATCATACCAAAAGATAAAATATTTTCTTTTTACAAAACTTCACGGCCTGGTCTTCATGCTTTCAGAGCTATAAGTGGAGCCGTTGCAATAATCGCATTGTTTTTGGGATTAAGAGAATTACCATTAGCTGACGTAGTTTCATTAACATTTGGTGGTCCAATATTCGTTACAATTGCATCAATCTTTTTTTTATCTGAAAAGGTTGGAATAAAAAGATGGTCAGCTGTATTTCTCGGTTTTCTCGGAATGTTATTAATTGTTCAACCAGCATTTATAGATGTTAATTATTATTACATCACACCAATTGTTTTTTGTATATTTTTTGCGTGCGTAGCTATCAGTGTTAGATCTTTATCTAAAACAGAAGCCAATTATACAATAGCATTTTATTTCACATTACTTTGTACTCTTTTAGGTTTAGCAACAATTTTCTTTACTGATTGGATAATGCCAAATCTAATAGATTTTGTTTTGTTTTTTGTTCTTGGTTTATGTGGAAGTGTAGCTAATTTATTGTTAACTCAAAGTTATAGATTAGCAGAGGCATCGCTTGTAACTCCGATTAAATATTTGAGTTTAGTTTTTGCAATTATCTTTGGATATTTTATCTGGAGTGAAGTACCAAAAATTTTAACTTTGTTTGGAGCATCTTTAGTCATCGCTAGTTCTTTAATAATCTTTATGAGAGAAAATAAATTGAAGAAACAAATCGTTGCTCCCAGAACATGAGCAAGCCACCTAAATATTGGTCAAAAGCTAAGAAAATTTTATCAAAGAGAGATAAAGTGATGAAAAAGCTAATAAACGATTATCAAGATGGAAGTCTTGTGACACGCAATGATGTCTTTTTTTCATTATGTAAAAGTATTATTGGTCAACAAATTAGTGTTGCGGCTGCAAACTCAGTTTTTTTAAAATTTAAAAAAAAATGTAAAAATAAAATAAACGCAAGAACTGTAAGTAGATTATCATTTAGTAGTTTAAAAAGTTGTGGTCTAAGCAAACAAAAAGTTAAAGGTATAAAAGATTTAGCTAAAAGAACTCTAAATAAAACTTTTAAGCCTAGCTTAATAAATAAAATGACCGATGAAGAAGCCATAGAATATTTATCCGATCTAAGACAAATAGGAAGGTGGTCAGCAGAAATGATTTTGCTTTTTACATTTAATCGATCAAATATATGGCCTCTGCAAGATATAGGATTACTTAGAGCTATTTCGAATAACTATAATAAGAAATACTTTCCTCCAAAGATATTTCTTAATAAACTTTATAAAAAGTTTACACCTTATTGTTCAGTAGCGACTTGGTATTTATGGAGATCAATAGATAATGAACCAATACAATATTAAGCACCCTCGATAGTTTGATGATGTCTTGTAGCATGACTTTTTAAAATTTCGTGTGCTTCTTGATACTCTTTAGAATTGTAAAACAAATTTGCTTCGTCATAAGAGGAAAATTCAATAACGACAGTTCTAGGTGAGCTTTCACCTTCGTTAGTTGTAGTTTTTCCGCCCCTGATTAGAAATTTGCCCTTATACTTTTCAACTGCAGTTCTAGCTTTAACAGCATATTCTTTAAGCTTTTCTTCACTGCTTATACTTTTATAAACACAAACAACGTAACCTTTCATTTACAACTCCTTAAAAATAAACTAATTTTTTTCATGGCAGATAAACTCATCATTGATTGGAAGCAGTATAATCTAATCGTAGAAAAATTGGCAATTCAAATTCATAAAAGCGACTTTAAGCCTGATATATTAATAGGAATTATGCGTGGTGGCGCTCCAATAATAGATGTATTAAGCAGAGTTTTCAAACTTAAGTGCGCATATTTAGCGGTAGAGTCATATTCGGGAGATGGAACTGAAGATCAACAAGGTGAATTAGTATTTTCAAGAGAGATGAGTTCTACCATTCAAGAAATGAGAGGAAATATTCTTTTATGTGATGATTTATCTGACACGGGAGTAACACTTAATAAAAGTATAGATTGGCTTAAAAAGTACCCACCTCTTCAAGGCAATATAAAAGAAATTAAAACAGCTGTTCTTTGGAAGAAAAAAGACTCTACATTTGATCCCGATTATTGTGCACAAAAATTAGATAGCAATCCTTGGATTGTGCAACCATTTGAGAACTATGAAGAGGTTAGAATTGAAGATTTAGTTAAAAAACATCAGGGAAATTAAAGGGCCAGCGTTAGCCGGCCCCAAAATTTTAAGCTACGTAAAAACTTAAAACACTAAATGCTGCAATCACCCAAATTGCTGGCGAAGTTTTAGAAAACTTTCCAGTAAAAAGTTGAATTAAAGCATATGCAATAAACGCTAAAGCGATACCATTACTAATACTGTAAGTAAGCGGCATCACAATCATAGCAAGCACTGCAGGACCAGACTCCGCTATATCATTCCATTCAATATCTGTAATATTTCTTACAAATAAAATTGCAACATATAGTAAAGCAGCTCCATCAATTTCTTTAGGCAGACTTGTAGCTAGAGGTGCAAAAAATAAGCAAGCTAAAAATAGAATACCTATAACTAATGAAGTCATTCCAGTTCTGCCACCAGCTTTAACACCTGCACCAGACTCTACATAACTTGTAACCGTTGTAGTTCCCATCATTGCCCCAGCAACAGTTCCAACACTGTCAGATAACATAGCTTTATCTATATCTTGAACTTTGCCCTTTTTATCTACTTTGCCTGCAACATTAGCTACTGAAGTTAATGTTCCAGCTGTATCAAAAAAGTCGATAAATAATAAAGTGAATACAACGGAAGCCATACCAGCAGAAAGTGCTGCTTTAAGATCAAATTCAAATAAGTATGTCATTGGAGGAATTGATCCCACCACACCATTAAATTTAGCTAGACCTGTAGCCCAAGCGATAATACTAAAAAGTAGAATACCAATTATGATATTACCCCTTATTTTCATTTTTTCTAAGACGATCATGAAAACAAAAGCTAAGCACGCTAAAAGCACTAAAGGATTTTTTATATCACCTAGAGTAACAAGTGTAACTGGATGATCTCCCACTACACCCATTATTTCTAAACCAATGATAGCTAAAAATAATCCTATACCTGCACCTATACCAAGTTTAAGACTTCTAGGAATTGAATTAATAAGCCAAGCTCTTATAGGCGTTAGAGAAATAGCTAAAAAGATTACACCAGCCACAAGAACAGCTCCTAAAGCTGCTTGAGGTGTGTAACCCATTCCTGCTACTACGCCATAAGCGACAAAGGCATTGATACCCATGCCAGGTGCTAAACCAATTGGCCAAGTTTTTCCATGGAATGCCATTATAAAACATGCCACAGCTGTTGCTAAAATTGTTGCAGTAAACACTGCTCCAAAATCAAAAAAACCTTTTTCTGTTCCAGCAAATTCACCGGAAAGAATAAAGGGATTTAAAAACATTATGTAGGCCATTGTAAGAAAAGTTGTTACACCGGCAATTACTTCAGTTTTAAAATTTGTTTTATGTTTTCTATATTCAAAATATTTATTTAACATTGTAAATCCTCTCGTTATGGGTGAATAACCTATATCTAATTAGAAATCCCGTTAAACTTATCCTTTTGGTCATTTTACAACCTATGCTTAATATTTCTGTTTATAAGTTTTGTGTGTAAAATGAATTTAAATTTATGAAAAATTTAAAACTACTGTTTTTTTTAATTTCATCTTTTTTAGCATTAAATGCTTGCCAGACAGTCACTACAAAAATAGATAAAACAACTGAACAAGAAAAAATAGAATTAAGTCAATGGCTAAATAAATCCGAGGAAGATTTAAAGCGTTTCTTCGGGCAACCAGATAAAGTTGAGTTTTTGAAAACTAGAAACAGAAACTACATTTATATAAAAGAGAAATATAAGATAAAATGTGAAAGAAAATTTGAAGTAAACCCTAAAAACATGGTAGTAGGCTTTAGCAGTAAAAACTGTTTTTAAAGCATGGATACTAAAAATAAAACTCAATTTATTGAGTACTTTTTAAAAGGTATTAAAGATACAAATCAATTAAAAATCGGCGTTGAACATGAAAGATTTTTATTTGAGGGTCAAAATAAAAAAAGAATTTCTTATGAAACTTTAAAAAAGCTTTTTGAAAATTTAAAAAGCAACGGCTGGCAACCTTTATTTGAAAAAGAAAGCGTTATTGGAATGCAAAGAAATAATCAGCAAATTACCACTGAACCCGGACTTCAATGCGAACTATCCGGAGCTCCATTAGAAAATATTCATCAAGTTTGTAGTGAAAGTTCTAGTTTTTTAAAAGAAATAGAAAGCGCAAGCAAAGGCCTTAATATAAATACAGTCTCTATTGGGTTTGACCCTTTTAATAAATTAAGTGATGTGCCTCAAAGTCCAAAAACAAGATATAAAATTATGACAAAAGAAATGCCCAAAGGAGGAAAACAAAGTTTAGAAATGATGTACCGCACGTGTGGTATCCAGATAAACTACGACTACACATCTGAAAGTAATTTTGAAAAAATATTTAGATTAGGAAATTATTTAACTCCACTTACTATAGCATTGTACTCGAATTCTCCTTTTGAATCAGG
>Ga0233444_10003575_pt1 | contig 15340 bp, 19 predicted proteins | sample SI_124_October20_6_FD_182792 | JGI IMG/M metagenome (GOLD analysis project Ga0233444, IMG submission 182792) | Seawater microbial communities from Saanich Inlet, British Columbia, Canada - SI_124_October2016_10_MG | ecosystem: Environmental > Aquatic > Marine > Inlet | place: Canada: British...
CCAACCAACAGTTTCTAAGTGTGGATCTTGAAACGCTTCTTTTGTAACCATGTGAATTGGTCCGCCGCCCGCTTGCACTTCTTGAATGAATGCGTGGTTTCTTAAACATGTTGGAGTTGGATGATGATCAATATATTCACCAACCATATTTTTAGTATGCTCATACCATTTCTTCTCGTAATTTTCTCCATTTGCATTTTGAGTATAAGTTTTTAAATGTAAAAAGTAGGCACCAACAGGTCCGTAACCATCTTTAAATCTACATAAAACAATTCTGTTTTCCATTTGTGTCATCTTTGCGCCAACAGCTATTGGAAGAGCATATGCAGATCCGTTACTCCATGGTGCATACCAAGTTCTTCCCATTCCTTCACCGACCGCTCTAGGTTTAAAAATGTGTGAAGCTCCACCTGCTGCTACGATTACAGTTTTAGATTTGAATACATGATAGTCTCCAGTTCTCATATTGAAACCAACTGCACCACCTATTCTATTTTCTTTTTCATCATCCATTAAAAGATGAGTAATCATTATTCTATTATAAATTTTGTTTGCAGATTTTTTTGCAGCTTCAGCTACAATAGGTTTATAGCTCTCACCGTGAATCATGATTTGCCATTTACCTTCTCTAAGGTATCTTCCAGTTTTTTCATTTTTCATCATTGGAAGACCCCACTCATCAAACATATGAACTGTTGAGTCTACGTGACGAGCCATATCATAACCTAAATCTTCTCTGACCATTCCCATTAGATCATTTCTAGCGTATCTAACATGGTCTTCAGGTTGATTTTCATCCCACTGCATTCCCATATAACAATTGATTGCATAAAGTCCTTGAGCTACAGCACCGCTACGATCAATATTTGCTTTTTCGACGCAAACTATTTTTAAATCTCTTCCCCAGTGTCTAGCTTCGAATGTGGCACCAGTGCCAGCCATTCCACCACCAATAATTAGAACATCACTTTCTTCAACGTGAGTTTTTACGTTAGCCATTAATAATAAACACCTTTCTTAAATGAATCTTTACTCACCGTTGGAAGATCTCCGTCAATATTCAAACCTTTTGGTTCCGTGTAAAGTCTTTGAGTAGTTATCTCACCTTGGTTAGGTTTGTCTTCCTCAGCTAGTTTTGGAATAAATTTACCCCAAGGTTTTGTTGTAATCGGTGAAACGAAATTTTTTTCTGTTCCGTTTCTAAATTTTATTCTCCACGAAATAGTTCCTTTTTCTTCTTCTCTTCTTACTCTAACACTGTGCCCCATTGGTGCAAAGTCAGCGTAACCTCGAACGTCGATTGCATGATTTGGACAAGCTTTTACACATGAATAACACTCCCAACAAAAATTTGGTTCTATGTTTTTTGCTCTTCTGATTGTTTCATCGATGTGCATTATATCTGATGGACAAATATCCACGCAGTGACCACATCCATCACATCTTGTCATGTATACAAAAGTTGACATAATTTATTTTTCTCCCTGTAGGTTCAATAACATAAATTTCTTAATAATGCTTTGGTTGTTCTCTTTTAATCCCTAGTCCAAATTGCTCTGGAGCTTCAGCTGGTGGTGGCAAATTGTCTCTAGATCCGTCAGCCTCTGCTAAATTCTTTTGAATCGCAGCACCAGGTTTATAAAACATGTGAGCGAATTTTGACCAGTAAACACCTCCAAATAAAACTAAATTAGCAACGATAAATAAAATTAAAAAAAAGTAGTTTAATTTAACCATTCCTAATGATTGGGTGTACGACCAAGCTAATCCAAATGTTGCGCAAGCTAATAATGCCAATACAAATAAATCTGCTTTAATAATTCTATACCAAGGATGTGCTTCGGCTAATACATCTACTCTTAAAAAAAACCAAAACCAATATCCACCCAAACAAGTTAAAATAGCACCAACATGCCACAATGTTGTAATACTTGAAGGTGTGTCTATTCCTGAAGATGAATAAGAAAAAATCAAAATAGCTGAGCTTGCCCAGAAGATTATTGTTCCATACATTCCCATTACATGAGCTACTCTTCTTTTTCCCCTACCTAGTTCTGCAGTAGTTGCAATATCATGAGCAACAGTTTTTAAAATAACCGATGTTCTTTTAGCTGTGCTCAATTCTATTTGAGCATTTTTTTTAGCTTTTTTTGCGTTTTCGAAAAAATACTTTACATTTTTTTTGTGAATAATATCTATTAGTGTTCCTACCGCTACCAATATAATCATAGCAACTACAAATCCCTGCATAGCAAGAGGAGATACAACTTCGGCTAAATTTGAAAATGGATTATTATTAAACATAATGTAATTATTTCCCCTCGAATTAATATTTTATATATTTCGCTTAGTATTTGGTCAAGTAAGAACGATTCTCAATCTCTATAGTTTACCGTCTTTTCTCATCTGTGCTCTAATTTTGGTTGCAGAGATTTGTTGGGTTTTTTCATCCAGGACTATTTCTTCAATCTTATAGCCTACTCCTCTTCCGTAACAAATATTTGTTATATTGGGAACTAAGGATACTTGAATTCTATTTTCATATCCCTTTAGCGCTTCTAAGATATTTTTTTTTACTGTTTCAAAATCAAATGGATTATCATCGACCCCTTTAACGTCTCTAACCATGATATTAACTTGACCGGTTTTTTTTAAAATTTCTTCAAATAACTTTTGATGACCTGCATGCCATGGTTGCCATCTTCCCAACATTTGAGAAGTAGGATGTTTATTATTCCACTTATGATCATCATTTTTCATTTAACATGAAAGCTTAATCTAAGCTGCTATCTTCAAATTATGTTTAGAAGTCATTCCGCTTAAAAAGTTCCAGAGGTATCTTGCAGTCAAAACTGATGCCTTTTCTGCTTTCTCTTGTTCTTCTTTAGAAAGACTGTCTAAAAGTTTTTCACACTCTGCCCTATGAATAACATCTGCAGATTTATGTGCTTCAAAAAATTCTAAACCTTCTTTAGATTTTACTCCATAGAATTTTTTAAGACCCTGAATTTTAGTTTCTGCTATTTCTGGTATTTGTCTTTCATATGTATAAAGAGACGCAAGTCCTTCTGCATAAGATGAACGTGCTTGTGAAAAAAAATTTTCTATCATATCTTTAGTGAACCAATCAGGTTTTATTTCATCAATTTTTTCTTTGTCTGCACCCATTGCAGCTGCAAAATTTTTCCAAAGTTTTGGATGATCTCCATCAGTATTTTCTTCATCATTTAAATTTTCTAAGAGAATTTTTCTTTTTTCAATATCATCACAAATTGAATGCGTTGCGCTAATATATCTGGGAAACGCTTTTACGTGCTGGTAATATTGTTCTGCATAATCTTTAATTATTTCTCTAGTTAGTTTACCCTCATTCCAAAACACTTGATAAAATGGGTGAGTTAATAAATGATAATTGTCCAATTTTTTGTTTAATTCTTTTGAGAACATATTTACTCCTTTTGTTTACTCCTAAATTAAAGAAAAATTTGGTAAGTTGGAATGAAATTTTGATGAATTATCCACATCTTAAAGTTGTAAAATAAGCGATGTTCACCTTTTGATTCACTTTTGATTCACAATTAGACTCAATTTACAACCTAAAGGTGTTATATGTTTAATCCTTAATGGAATTATTTTTTGAAATAACAATCATAGTTTTTTTAATTACCATTCAATCAATTTTTGGAGTTGGTTTACTGTTATTTGGCACTCCTTCTTTTCTTTTACTCGGCTATGATTTTGCAAATACAATAAATATTTTAATGCCAGTATCAATATCAATCAGTGCTCTACAATTTTTTAAATCAAAAATAAAAGATAAAAGTTTTATCTATGAATATAATTTATTTTGTTTACCTTTTTTAATTATATTTTTAGTAATAGCATTGAGACTAAAATATTTTTTTGATTTTAAATTTTTAGTTGCTCTTCTTCTAATTTTTTCTTCTGTTCTAATTTTAAATAAAAGTAAATTTTCATCATTTAAGAAAACTTTTTTTAAACTAAAAAAGTTAGTTTTAATTCTCATAGGGTGTGTACATGGATTAACAAATATGGGTGGGAGTTTTTTAGCAATATACTCTACTCTGGTTAGTGGGAATGTAAAAGAAATAGCAAGACACTACATATGTTACGGCTATCTCATAATGGGAGTTTTACAATATATTACTGTTTTATTTTTAACTTTTGAATTTTTGCAATTCACAAAATTGTATTATGTTTTATTTTCAATTTTGATTTATTTCCCTGCGCAGAAAATATTCAAAAATATTAATGACAAAAAGTTTTCAAAATACATTAATCTTATTGCTTTAATCTATGGGGTGGCAATTCTAGTAACTTATTATTAAATAAGTTTTAAATTTCTTTCAATTGGCTTCTCGTTAATAGGAAGGTGAACTAATGATGCGAAAACAGATAATCCAATTGCAATATACCAGGCATAATCATAGCTTCCATAAAGATCAAAATAGTATCCTCCTAAATAAGCCCCTGCGAAAGCACCTAACTGATGGCCAAAAAATACAATACCAAAAAGAAAACTCAAATACTTTGTGCCAAATATTTGAGCAACTATTCCATTCGTGGGAGGAACTGTAGATAACCATAAAACTCCAAATGTACATCCAAAAAAGATAGCCATATAAATTGAGGGTGGTGAAAATATAAAAATACATATTACAACTCCTCTAAGTGCGTACAATAAGCTCAATAATTTTTTTTTACTATACTTAGTTCCTAAGTACCCCATACCTAAAGTACCCAAAATATTAAACAGTCCAATTAAAGATAAAATAATAGTAGCAGACCAACCTCCGAGCCCTCTATCTTGCATGTATCCTGGTACATGGGTTCCAACTAATGTGATTTGAAAACCACATACAAAAAAACCTAAAACTAACAGAACGTAACCTCTATGTGAAAATGCTTCAGATATTGCATCTACAAAATTTTGATCTCTAGTTTCAAATTTCAAATTAATTTCTTTTTTTTTTGGAATAATAAATAGTGACGCGATACCTCCAAATAAAATAAAATATAAAAAATATTTTAAAGTTTGTTCCCAACCTACAGTCCCTAAAGTGTATTTAGTGAATAATGGCGCTAAAAAGTATCCTACCGATGCAGCTGCTGTTACAATTCCTGTAGCAATGGTTCTTTGTTCATTAGAAAAATGTTTTCCAACCTCAGAAACAGGTACACTCATAGCTGTAGCTCCTAAAGCTGTCCCTACTAAAACTCCAAGGCTTATTTGAAAATATATTCCAGTGTTTGGACCTGAATAAAGCATATAAATACCTAAACCAAAAATTACAAAACCGATCAAAACAGCCTTACTGCCTCCAAACTTATCTGCAAGTAAACCGAAAATAGGAGCAAACAAACCCCAAAACAGCATTTGAATCCCAATCGCTAAACCAAATTCGGTTCTTGTACAATTCAATCCTTCTTCGAAAGCATTAAAAAAAAGTCCAAATGTTTGTCTTAGGCCCATTGAAACTAAAATTGCTGCGCAAGCAGCCAACATAGTGATTAAAGCAATTTTGTTTGGGATAAATTTTTTCACTTCTAAATATATCTTAAAGATTTTTTTAAATCATTAATTAAATCCTTTGGATCTTCGAGGCCAATATGAAGTCTAACTATATGTTCATCTTTATTGAATCTAAGAAATCTTCTTCTTTGGGTGTATTCATCTTTACTTCCTCTAAGCTCTTGTAGAATTGCAAGACTCTCAAATCCTCCCCAACTGTACCCAATTCCAAATAACTCTAATGAATTTACAAATTTGATAACAGATGATTTTTTTTTATTCTTTATTACAATTGAGAATAAACCAGTAGCTCCAGAATAATATTTTTTCCAAAGTTTGTAATTCTTACTCGATGTCTTGTATGGATAAAGTATCTCTTTAATTTTATTCTGTTTTTTTAAAAAATTAATAATTTTTTTTGTGTTTTCATAATGCTGTTTTAACCTAGTATCTAAAGTTCTTAAACCACGAATAATTAAATACGCTTCATCAGCTGACATTCTGTATCCAGATAATTTGTAAAAAAACATTATTTTTTTAAAAACTTTTTTATTAACAGCTAAGGATCCGCCCATTGCGTCTGAATGACCAGAAAAATATTTGGTTGCTGAGGAAAAGGACATATCAAAACCTAATTTTAATGGTTGAAGATATAAAGGTGTACCCCAAGTATTATCTAGCAATGTATAAATGTTTTTCTTTTTAGCTAGATTAACAATCTTAGATAAGTCCTGAAACTCAAAAGTAATACTTCCAGGATTTTCAACTAATATCATTTTTGTTTTTTTTGTAATTTTTGATTTTAAATCTTCAAATGTATCTGGGTCGTAAAATTTTGCATTAATATTGAACTCTTTTAAAAGTTTTTCTGAAATTTCTTTGGTCGGTCCGTAAACATTGTCAGATACTAAGATTTCATCGCCGGGTCTACATAAGCTCATTAAAGCTAAAGCTATACCACCGAAACCAGTTCCAGTTAAAAAAACATGATAAGCTTTTTCGAGTTCTTTAAGAATATTTTCTAATTCAATAGTTGTCGTGCTGCCATAACGTCCGTAAGTATAATGGGTTACTTTTTTATGTTGTTTTATTTTTGCCTCATGTGCATGCATTTCTTGCATTGTGTTAAACAAAATTGTTGATGCTCTTGTAACAGGAGGATTAGCTGATCTGTTAGTAGTATCTTTAGTTGGGTGTTTTAAAAATGTGTTAATAGACTTTTTCATAAAATAAGTGTATTTGAAGTTTATATAATAATTGACTTATTAAAATATAAAAAAGGAGGCAAAAATATGGGTTATCCCAAAAAACACAGAGGAAGAAGAAAAATTGGCTCAAAAAAAAGAAGAGCAAGAAAAAGAAATAAGAAAAAATAATCAAAAAATAATTTATGAATGAAATAACTCAAATAAGAAAATTGAGTTTATGGATATTTTTTATTCCATTAATAGCAATAAACTTGTGCTTAATCATATCTCAAAACTTTGAATTTTTTGATAATACAATTTTCTCTGTAGATCAAATAGGTAGATCAGGTTTTTCTATACCATATTTAGATGGAAGCTTATCAATTAGTAGGGCATCAAGAACCTTTCCTCAATATTTAATATTTAAACCGGCTATGATTTTAACAGCTGTCTTGCTTTACTATTATTGGCAAAGCAATAATGATTTAGTAAATAAATATAAATCCACAAATATAAATTATAAATTTAAAATATTTGGTATTTTATCAGCTGTATTTTTGGCAATACATTCTGTTTTTTTGGGAATTAAATTTGATATGCAAGTTTACAAACTTTTAAGAAGAATTGTTCTTCTTCTTTTTATTATTTTTGAAATCATTGCTCAAGGAATTTTGGTTTATCATTTCTTTAAAATTAAAAATGAATTAGTCACTTTAATAAATAAAAGAATACTTTTATTGAAAATTGTTCTTGTTACAATGTTAGCTACGGTGGCTATTCTAAGTTTGCCAATATTGCTAAATAAAGATAACACTCATTTCAAACATGCTTTAGAGTGGAACTACTTTGTAGGGGTAATTTTATTTTACCTTTTTTCGAGGTTTTTTTGGAAAAGAACCACATAAATTTCTAGGCTTTCGCCCAGAAATTTAGTAGTTTTGGCTCGTCGTTTTAGGCGCTACCGCCAAGCCATATCGATGAACTATTCTAGCGCTACTAGGTCCACCTTTCTGCCCTTTAAGCTTGAACCTCTCGGTTTTTCCTCAAATGGCCAGTTAAGAGTTGCCTCTTAATTAATCATATTAAAACATTTTTTAAAAAAAAATGTATCACTTATTACGTGATAAAATGGTCTTAAAATTTATCTGTGAATTATGTGGATAAATTTTTATTGATTGTTTTATCTATCCATCCTCCTCCTAAAACTTTATCCCCAATTTCATCTCTTGAATAAAAAACACAAGCTTGTCCTGGAGAAATTCCCGTCTCTTTATCTAAAATTTTAACACTTGCAGAATTTTTGAGAAAATTTATTTTGGATTTTAACAATCTGCCAGTAGATCTTACTTTTATGTTAATTATGTTATCAAATTCTTTCTTGGATCCTAAAATATTTAATTCTCTTAATGTTATTTCTTTAATTTCCAAACATTCTTTATTTCCTACAGTAATAGTATTGTTGTCAGCATTAATACTTATAACGTAAAAAGGATTATTATTGGCTATCTTTATTCCTTTTCTTTGTCCAATGGTATAATTAATAATTCCATTATGTTCTCCAATTTGCTTTCCTTTTAAATCAAGAATTTTTCCTGGCTTAAAAGACTCTGGTCTAAATTTTTTAATAACAGAGGCATAATCCCCGTTAGGTACAAAACAAATATCTTGGCTATCTGGTTTTTGAGCTACATTTAATTTTAATTTTTCTGCGATATATCTTGTTTCAGACTTATCAATCTCTCCTAATGGAAACCTTAAAAAATCTAATTGTTCTTGAGTAGTGCTAAACAAAAAATAACTTTGATCTCTATTTTGATCTTTTGCTCTATACATATTTGCATGCCCATTCTTTTGTACTCTAGAAACGTAATGACCAGTTATTAGAGCATCCGCATTTAAATCTTTAGCATATTTAAAAAGATCTCTAAATTTAACAGTTTGATTACATTGCACACATGGTATTGGAGTTTCTCCCGCTGAATAACTATCAATAAAGGAATCGATAACTTCTGATTTAAATTTCTTTTGATAGAATAAAATTTTATGATCGATATCAATACTCTCTGATACTCTTTTGGCATCTAAAATGTCTTGACCAGCACAACATTGCCTTCCTTCTTTTGATTGTTTTGTATCGTCATATAATTTTAATGTAATACCTGTTACATCGTAACCCTCTTGTTTCATTAAAGCTGCTACAACAGACGAGTCGACTCCTCCAGACATAGCAACAACAAGCTTGGTATCCTTTTTAGGTTTATTAATTCCTAGTGAATTCATCATTTAAGTGTATAATCCAATTGTTAGTAATTTTCCATGATGCTTATTGATTTTGAACCAGGTGATTATGTTACTAATCCTGCTAATAAAGATTGGGGTATAGGGCAAGTTCAATCAATTATTGGCAGTAAAGTAACCGTTAATTTTGAAAACTGCGGAAAAAGAGTGATTAATACAGAAAATGTGACTTTAGAAAAGATAAATACATAATGAATAGAAGTGAATTAAAAAAAATAGCTGAGAGTTTAATCGAAACATTTAATATTGCAGGGCAAGAGTCTATTGAGCTTTTTAAAAAAGGTTTAAAAATAGAGATTAAAGAGGATAAATCTCCTGTTAGCAATGGTGATTTAAGAGTTAATGAATTAATTACTGCAAAAATAAAAAAGCTTACACCAAATATTCCAATAGTTTCAGAAGAAACAGTTAATTTGAAAATTAAAAACACTGCTAAAATATTCTGGTTAATTGATCCAATTGATGGGACTAAAGAATATATTGCTGGAAAAGATGAATATACTCTTAATGCGGCATTAGTAATTAACACAATTCCTGTTTTAGGTGTTGTTGGTGTTCCTAAAAAAAATAGACTTTTTTATTCTTACGGATCAGATGAAAGTTATTTAATTGAGTCTGAAGGAATAAAAAAAATTAATTGTAAAAAAAAACAACCTAAAGGAAAAATAGCTGCTTTATCAAGTGCATTTAAACCATCAGATATAATTTTAAATAAGTTAAAAGAATTTAACGTAAATCTAATTGTCAAAATGGCAAGTTCTTATAAGTTTTGTGTTATTGCAACAGGTGAGTATGATATATATGCAGCTCTTGAAAGGGCTAATGAATGGGATTATGCAGCGGGTCATGCCATAGCACAAAATGCTGGTGCGATTATAAAAACTCTTGATGGAAAACCATTTTTATATGGAAAAGAAGATTATAGAAATCCAAGTTTACTAATTAAACGTTCTAATAATTTAAATGATTAAGACAGTATTAATTATAATTTTATCAGTTACTTTTTTTGGAGTATTATTTTTCATTTTAGTCAGAAACGCTCTTAAAAAAAAACTAGATATATTAGTGGAGGAAGAGCAAAAAAGAAAATCAGACAATCTTGATTAACTTATTAAATTCAGCTAACTCCAAATCTAAAACTCTTTTTGAGAGCTCAAAACTAAATCCACCTCTAGCTAGAATACCCATATCTTTTTTATAGAACAACTCTCTATTAGCATTTGGTCTTAATGGTCCTATTCTTCTTCTTTTACAAAGTTTTAAAGCCGAAACAAAATCTGGTTCTATCTCATCTTCTTTTATCTTATTAATACTTTGTTTGATATATTTACTATCTATGCCTTTGTTTCTTAACGATTGATTTATTTTATTCAAAGAATAGCCTCTTCTGAGAAACATTCTTGCTTTGGAGTCCGAATATAGTTCGTCATTTAAAATTCGATTTTTCTCAAGATGTAAAATAATTTCATCTATTATAGTAGTAACTTCTTTTTTAGATTTTGTTCCTTTAATTTTAGTTAAATATTTTTTAAGTAGAAATACTTTAAGTTGTTGTTTTGAAGGACTATATTTTTCTAAATACGAATAAGCTAAGTCTCTAAGATTTGTGGTCAGATCTTCAAAATCACTTTTATTAACTATGGGATTCATTAAGGTAATATACTATATTATTTTTAATGATAAATAATTTATTGTCTTTTTTAAATTTTGAAAATATTTATTTAATTGCAAATTGGGGTGTTATTCCTTTCTGGCTTCTATTAATTATTTTCCCAAATCATCAAATAACAAATTTTTTTGTACAATCTATAATCGTGCCGCTACTTTTGGGAGGTGGCTATGCTTATCTTTCATATAATATTTACCTTGAAGGAAACATTTTTGTTGTGTTTGAACTCTATAGTGGTCTAGATGGGCTATATTCCATTTTTGCAAATGAGTCTTTACTATTGATTTTTTGGTTGCATTTTTTAGCAATAAGTCTGTTTGCGGGAGCTTGGATTGTGAGGGATTCAAAAAAATTTTTAATACCAAAGATAATCACTATCCCTTCGTTAATTTTAACCTATTTTTCAGGACCAATAGGATTAGTTATTTATTGGTTTATTAGAATATTCTTTGCTAAGAAAATTAGCTTTAATGATTAAACCGTTTGATTTTTATTTTGATTTTATCAGTCCATACTCATTTCTTGCCCACAAAGAGATAAGAAAAATAGAAATTAAAGCAAAAATAAAAATAAGATATAAACCAATATTGCTTGGTGGACTTCATAATTTACATGGGATTAAAGCTCCTGCATTTATTCCTGCTAAAGCTAAACATATGATTAAAGATTGCAAATTAATAGCAGAAAGAAATAACGTTAAATTTAAATTTAATTCTTATTTTCCAATAAAAAGTTTAAATTTAATGCGCGGTGTACTAGTGGCTGAAGAGGATAACATTAAAGATTATTATATTGATAATATTTTTAATACGGTTTGGCAGGATGGCCTAAATATGAATGATGAAACTTTAATTCAAAAAGTTCTTAAAAATTTAAACGTAAATCCAAAGACATTTTCATTAAGAGCAACTTCATCTTTGATTAAAGATTCTCTAAGAAAAAAAACCAATGAAGCTTATGAAAAAGGTATTTTTGGAGCACCTACTTTTGTTTCAAATAATAAAATATTCTGGGGGCAAGATAGAATTGAATTTGCCCTTAAAGAAGCAAATAAATAGTTTATTTTTTTTCTTTAATAATTATTTTAAAACCGCCTTTTTTTAATGCATCAAAGCCCCCGTCCACATGAGCAACATTTTTAAAGCCCATATCATTTAATGACTTAGTTGCTAATGCTGAACGCCAGCCTAAAGCACAAAACAAGACCATTTTTTTGATATCTTTAATTTTATTTGACTCGTAGTAAGAACTTTCTGGATCTAACCAAAACTCTAACATCCCTCTTGGGATGTGTTTTGAATTCTCTATTGTTCCTTCTTTCCAGAGTTCTCTAATGTCTCTAACATCTATTAATGTAATTTGGTGTTTTTCTACCAACTCTTTGACCTGCGTAACACTTAAAGTTTCGATACTTTTTTGAGCTTCTTCAACTAAAGTTTGTGATGATTTTATGTTCATAGAAGTAGATTATAAACTAATATATATAATTAGCTATAATGAAAAAAATTAAAAATAATAAAAAATCAAATTTTTTAAAAAAATTATTTATAAAATTATGTAGATTGATTGGATTTGAGATAATTGATCAATCAAATTTTACCTCACCAACATTAAACAAAAATTTAGATGAGACTTTAAGTATTCAAGGTAAGAAGTCTATTACAATTCCTTTGGGAGAAGTTAGAGTTAAAAAAAATATAAAGTCTTTAAAAATTATTCTTAGAACTTGTACTTCTGAATTGATAATGGATCAAAATAAGAGGAGAATATTTGATAGAGAAAAAAATGAATACACTTTTAAAACATTAATATCTTTAATTAAATCTATTCAATATGCATCTAAAAATTTAGAAAATATAAATTTTGAATTAATAGTTACTGACACAAACTCACCCGAAAATGATATCGAAAAGATAAAAGAAATTTTAAGTAAATCAAATATAGATCATAATTTTATTTCAGTTAATCTCGAAAATTATAGAAATAAGGTTAACTCAAGTTATTCTAAAGCTAAGTTTTCAAACATGGCGAATTTTTATAATTCGTTATTGATAGCTAAAAATGAAAATGCTGATCTAATTTATTTTGTTGAAGATGACTATTTACACACTCTAGAGGCTATTACAGAAATGATATATAGTTATGAAAAATTTTACTCCATTTTTTCTAATGAAGTTGTTTTACTGCCTGCTGATTATCCATATTTGTATACTAAAGATGAAAATACAAAGATTTATTTAGGTGAAAAAAACCATTGGAGATTAGTTTCTGAAAGTTTGGTTACTTTCATGACGAGTAAGTCTTTAATAGAAAAAAACTTTAGTGATTTAGAAAGAATGGGAATTGAATGGGTTGATCCATGGGAAAAACCTCTACATAAAATTTATAAAACAACTCCGTGTCTATCTCCTATCCCTTCTCTAGCCGTTCACTGCGCAAATATTAATTCAGTTTTCGGAGTATCTCCATTTATAAAATTAAAAGATTTGTGGAAAAATATAGAATTATAAAATAAAAAGGCCCAATTTCTTGGGCCTTTTTTTTAGAAACTTATTGAGGGAAAATAAGTTTTAATCTCTAATTGAATAAGCAGTTACACCTATTTCAGATTTATCTGTACCTTGTTTTTCTGCAGCTTTACTAATTCTCAATCCTACTGTTGCTTTTAATGATTTGAAAACTATGTAAGAGAGTACAAAACTAAATATACATACTGATAGTGTTCCTATTAGTTGGGTTCCAAAAGATGTGCCGCTGTTACTTATTGGCACTACTAATGTTCCAAATATTCCGGCAAACATGTGTACAGGTATTGCGCCTACTACATCATCAATGCCAAAATTTTCTAACATTTTAGTTCCAAAATACATAATTAATGCACCTATTGAACCAATTACGATTGCTAATCCAGGCGTTGGTGTAAGTGGTTCTGCTGTAATTGCTACAAGACCAGCTAAAGCACCATTCAACATCATAATGATATCTGTTTTGCCACCTATAAGTCTTGTCACTGCCGCGCCAGTTACTGTACCAGCGGCACCAGCTAAGTGTGTGTTTACTGCAATTTTTGAAATTGAATTTACGTCATCAAATGTACCCATAGCAAGTTGACTAAAACCGTTAAAACCAAACCAACCAAACCAAAGTAAAAATGTTCCTAAGGTAACTAATGGAATGCTAGATGCAGCAAATGGCACCATTATTCTTTTTCCACCGCTTGAAGTAAATCTTCCTTCTCTAGCTCCCAGCACGATCACACCAGCTAAAGCTGCTGCTCCACCACACGCATGAACCAAAGTTGAACCTGCAAAATCAGAAAACCCAGCTGTACTTAACCAACCGCCTCCCCATTGCCAACCCATAGAAATTGGATAGATAACACCAGACATTATCACTGCAAAAGCAAAGAAAGGCCAAATTTTTATACGCTCAGCTACTGCTCCAGAAACTATCGAAACAGTTGCACAAACAAACATTGTTTGAAAGAACCAATCAGAACTATCAGAATATCCAGTGCCTAATTCAGAACTAGCACTCCAAACTGAAAATGATCCTATGTATCCACCTTCAGGAATACCGTATGCAACGTTGTAACCAAACAAAAAGAAAATTATCGAACAAATCGCAAATTTTCCAATATTTTTTGCTCCAATTGATGATACGCTTTTAGTTGTTACTAAACCACTTTCTAACATGCAGAAACCAGCTGCCATAAACGCAACCAGAACTCCTCCAATATAGAAAGCTAAAGAATTGAAAATATACTGTCCTTCTGCAGACATAGTAGTTTCGGCAAAAGCTATTTCCGAAATACTAAGCAAAACAGTAATTCTTAATATTAATTTTAATAAATGTTTTTTCATAAAACTCCTTTGTTAAAATTCTTATATTGAACTTTTTAAAAATGGGTAATGATATGGCTTCGTGCTAGCTATGATGTAAATGCAATGTTTGAGAAGAATATAAGATATGCAACTATTTAATAGCTCTCAAATTTATGAGAGCTATTAAATGAGAAAGTTTATTTATTAAACATTTCCTTTAAGCTTTTAGCTGGTAAAAACTTAACTTTTTGCGATGCAGAAATTTGAATTGACTCACCCGTTCTTGGGTTTCTACCTACTCTAGCTTTTCTTTTTGCTACTTTATAAGTCCCAAATCCAGCTATTTTGACGGTATCGTCATTTTTCAATGCATCTAGAATAATAGTCGTTATTGAATCAAAAGTTCTTTCAGCATCAGCCTTACTCTGACCCAAAGTTGACGATATTTTAGCTACTAGTTGTTTTTTGTTCATTTATGCCCCTTTTTGGTTACTTTATAATCTCTACAAAAATCAAGCAAAATCAACATTAATTTGGTGTTTCACGTAAATATCAACACTAGATATTGTGTTTCAAATAAGCCCTTATTTTATTGACTTTTTAGTCAATAAAAGTGGCTTAAAATAAGCCTAAATCTCTCAGGTCTTGAAAAGTAGTAAAAAACATTAGTGAAATGAGTAAAAATAGCCCGATTCGAAAAAAACCTTCCTGTGTTTTTTGAGTAAGAGGTTTTCCTAATATTTTTTCAAAAGCGTAAAACATTAAGTGCCCTCCATCGAGCATTGGGATTGGAAATAGATTTATAAACCCTAAACTAATTGAGATGTAG
>Ga0233444_10003576_pt1 | contig 15329 bp, 19 predicted proteins | sample SI_124_October20_6_FD_182792 | JGI IMG/M metagenome (GOLD analysis project Ga0233444, IMG submission 182792) | Seawater microbial communities from Saanich Inlet, British Columbia, Canada - SI_124_October2016_10_MG | ecosystem: Environmental > Aquatic > Marine > Inlet | place: Canada: British...
TCTGAAAAGAAGATTGGAAAAATTCCACGTGCTTATCTCAACATCGTTGAGGATATCCGCATCGAACGTATGATCCAAGACACATATCCTGGTATCGTTCGTAGATTCAAGAATGGTTATAAAGTTTTATTTGATACTGATCTCTTTGGTACTAACGAGAGAGACATCAATAAAGCTGGACTTATGGACAGACTAAACGTTTCTTCAAAAGGTCGTGGCTATGTTCCTGTTGAATTCTCTGATGAGGAATCTCCATTAGTTAAAGAAGCTATGGAAGTTAAAACATGGGATGACGTTGTCGCTGTTTGTAAAAAATTATATGACTTCATCGAAGATCAAAAAGATGAGAAAGAAGAAGAAGATGAAATCGAAATGGGTATGCCAAGTTCTGAAGAGGGTGAATCTCCTGAGAACGAAGGTGAAACTCCTATCTCTGGTGATGAGGAAAGCGATGACTCTGGTGAAGGTAACGGTGAATCTGATGGTGAAGATGAATCTGACGAAGAGCCTATTAGTGCTGAAGCTACAGATGATGAAGCTCCTGAAGGTCATGAGACTTGGACTGAAGATACTCAAAGAGAACGTGAAGATGATCTTCTTGAAAAATCTCCTGAGAAGCAATTTGAGAGAAGCGGTCAGCCAGAATACTCAAGCGGCATAAGCGATGAGAATATCGAAAATATTCTTTACTCTTATGACTATGTTAAATCATTACGTGATGAGTATATTATTGATCTAGGTTCAGAGACTGAAGCTGCTTATAATCATGAAGCTTGTAGAGACGATTTCAACGAGACTAAAATGACTTATAAGACTCAAGCAAATCTTATGGCGAAAGACTTCGAACGTAAGAAAGCTGCGTTTGAATATTCTCGTGCTAGAACTGCAAAGTCTGGCAAACTTGATCCTTTAAAATTGCATTCATACAAAACTTCAGAAGATATCTTCTTGACTACTACTCAGTTGGCACAAGCAAAGTCACACGGAATTGTAATGTTCCTTGACCTTTCTGGTTCAATGTGTGAGATCATCGAAGATGTTACTGCGCAAGCAATTACTATTGCTATGTTCTGTCGTCAAGTGAATATTCCTTTCGAGGCATATAACTTTACTTCTACTGCATATTGGAGAGAACGTGGTAAGGGTATTCGTTCTGCTGAAGCTGGAGCTGGTGAGTTAGAATGTGACGGTACTAAAGTTGTTGAGATGTTCTCTTCAAAGATGAATAAAAAAACTTTTGATGAAGCTGCTTTTATTTCATTTGCTATTGCTAAGGCACATAGTTACAACAATAAACATACTGCTTACCATATATCTGGTCACTATCTTCATGCTATTGACGGTATGGGTTCAACTCCTCTTATTCAGACTGCAATGCTTGCATCTAAAATCACTAAGGCATTCACACGTAAACATGCAATACAGAACACAAACATTATGTTCCTTACTGACGGTTATCCTGATGGCATAAGAATCCAAGCAGATTCAGAGTCTAATGTTCAAACTTCACGTGAGATGATGATTAACTTTGACGGTAAATTAATACGTGGCCAGGGTGGTCGTAGTATTTATGAGGCTGTTCTTCTAAGACTTAAAGAGATAACTGGTGCAACTATCATGGGTTTCCACCTTGCGTATGATGCATCTACTTTCGGACAAGGTTATGTCAATATTGAAGACAACAGAGAATTTCATAACGTGATCAAAGATTGGAGAAAAGTTGGTTTCGGTGCTTGGAAAAATGTTAAAGGTTACGATGACTATTTCATTATCAAGATCAATCGTTCAGCAAGGTTTGACTCTGATACTTTCGAACCTAAAAAAGCTGACACAATTAATGATCTTAAGCGTGAGTTCAAGAAGTTTGCAAAGACTAAGAAGGGTAACAAGCAATTAGTTTCACGTATTACTGACGCGGTGGCAGCATGAAGATGAAATTATTTTTAATAGGAACTATTGCTGCTGGTATTTTTGCTAACTGGCCGGCAGAAGCTGATTACTCTGATCACTATATGTGGAATGGCAAATCTTGGATTGCCAAGTCCACTAGTGGTCTTGAACATATTATTCAAAATGGAGACGAAATCACATTCAATTTCCTTACTGACAGATGTCTTGAAGACATTCATAAAGATTGTTATTATAAAAAACTTCGTAGTCAGCTTGGAGAAAAATATGGAAGTGGTGAATATAATAATAAATCAGTTAGATACACATTCTCTGTTAAAAAAGAAAAAAGACATGGAGCTAATATGAAGCTTTGGGAACTTAAACCATTTGGCGGTAATACATGGACTGTTCCTACAATTGCTATTACTCAAGACTGGATTAATATTAATCATATTAATGGTCATGGTCACGAAGGAATGGTATCTAGAGATTATAATTTTCCACATGGAGTTTGGAATCATTTTATTGTTGATACTAAACAATCACCAAACGATGACGGATATGTTGTTGTTAAAATGAATGGAGAAATTGTTTTTAACTATCGTGGAAAGACTACATGGAATCACAGATTTTCTAATGACTATATATTTGGCCCATATATCTGTTGTGGAAATCAATCACCGAATGAGCCAAATCATAAATTAGCTTATAAAAATATTACAAAGTATGTACATTAAGCATTTATGTGATATAATAATACCATAATGAAAAAGGACTTATATGAAATTTAATGAATTAGAAAACATCAATCAGTTGACAACATATGTTGAGAGCACATACTCTAAACATTATGCTGCTCCGAATGGTGTACAAAGTATGGATCTGATCTCAGCTTCTGGCTTAGGTCTAGATTTTTGTCTTGGCAATGTATTAAAGTATGCGTCAAGATATGGTAAAAAGAATGGAGCAAATCGTGAAGATCTTATGAAGATCATGCACTATACTCTATTGGCAATTAATGAACATGACTTAAAGGAGTCGAATAATGAAACTTAGTAATGAAATAAAAGATGTATTGAGTAACTTTCAAGGGATCAATAGTAATGTTGCTCTTGGAGAAGAAGGTGGAATGATTCGTTCAATGTCTACTTCTAAAACACTTATGGCAAAAGCCAATGTAGCATTTGAATCACCATATCCATTTGGCATTTATGACTTAGGTGAATTCCTAGCTTGTCTTAATATGTTTGATGATCCTACATTATCGTTTGATGATGATAAAAAGTATGTGACAATCACAGATGGTGTTACACAATTTAAATACTACTTCTCTGATATCGACATTCTAACTGTCCCTACAAAAGATATTGCGTTACCATGTAGCGATATTCAATTTACTCTTACGTTAGACCAGTTAAACCAGCTGCGTAAAGCTTCTGCTACTCTTAAAACAAATCAACTAAGCATTCGTAAAAATGATAGTGCATCATTTATTGAGTGTGTTATTGTTGACAAGCAGAATCCAACTTCAAATCAATTCTCTATGAACATATCTAATTGCAGTATAAATACTTCTGCAGACTTTGATTTAGTCATAGACATGAATAATTTTAAATTCATCAATGCCGACTCTTATGATTTTGGTATTGATAAGAAGCTAATAGCTTCTGTAATGGCCGGCAACACACAATACTGGGTTGCTCTTGATAAAACTACAACATTTAAGGAATAATAATGGCAGATAAAAAAACTGAAACAGTTGAAGCTCCTGAGGAGCAACCAATTCACACTATTAATCTAGGTGATCTTAATGCTGTAATTCGTATCATTGATGTAGTCACCAAGCGTGGTGCAATCAATGGAGACGAGTTAGCTGATGTTGGTGCAGTACGTAATCGAATTCAAGCATTCGTTACAGCATCTACTCCAGCAGTGGCAAAAGCTGAAGTTACTGACGAAACTCCAGCTGAGTAAGTATGTACTTTTGACATTTGTGTGGTATAATAGTACCATACAAAATTATATTATGAGGTATTCGTGAAAGAAGAATTTTTATTCGTAGAAAAGTATAGACCGAAAACCATAGAGGATTGTATTCTCCCTCAAGCACTAAAAGATACATTCAAAAAAATAGTTGCTAAGGGAGAACTTCCTAACATGATGTTTACCGGTTCGGCTGGTGTAGGTAAGACTACAGTAGCCAAAGCCTTATGTAATGAATTAGATCTTGACTATATGATGATTAATGGTTCCGAAGATGGAAACATTGATACGTTACGTGGTAAGATCAAACAGTTTGCAAGTACTGTATCATTACAAGGTGGATTCAAAGTAGTTATCCTCGACGAGGCTGATTATCTTAATCCGCAATCTACACAACCTGCTCTTCGTGGTTTCATTGAAGAGTTTAGTAATAACTGTAGATTTATTCTTACTTGTAATTTTAAGAATCGTATAATAGATCCTCTTCATTCAAGGTGTTCTATATATGAATTCAACTTAGGAAACAAAGCAGTGATGGCTCAGGCATTTATGTCTAGACTTCAATTCATTCTTGATTCCGAAAGCATTATATATGACGATGCAGTCATTGCAGAACTCATTATGAAATACATACCAGACTGGAGACGTGTCATTAATGAATGTCAGCGGTATGGCATGAGTGGTCATATCGATACCGGTATTCTTGTTACTCTATCAGAGACAAGTATAAACGGATTGATGCAAGACCTCAAATCTAAAAACTTTAAGAAGATGCGTAAATGGGTAACAGATAATATTGACGTAGAATCAGCAAAGATGTTTAGAATGGTTTATGATAATATGTCAAGCTATGTCCAACCACAGAGTATTCCTCAATTGGTTCTCATACTTGCAGATTATTCATACAAAGATAGCTTTGTAGCAGATCATGAATTAAACGTAGTGGCATGTATGACTGAGATCATGTCACAAATTCAATTTAAATAGGAGCTTATATGATAGCAATGTTGGCGGACTACGCAACAATTATTTTAATGTTAGCAATGGTAAATGTTGTTTGGCAATTAGAAAAAGCAGCAACAATACTTAAAGCTATGAACGCAGTTATATCGGAGCAAATAAAAGATGACTAAATATTCAAACGTAACACCATACAGAGAAACTAATAATTTCTTCGCATCACCAACTCTTTATGAGAACATAAGAGATTTTTTATTAGAGGAAGTAATTGAAGTTTGCTTTACTAAAAAGAATGGTGACGAGCGTAAGATGAGATGCACACTTATGGCTGAACACATTCCTGCCACGAATGCACCAATATTAGAAGATGAGTCAGGTACTGTAGAGAACAAATCTTATATGAATGTATTCGATGTTCAACAACAAGGATGGAGATCATTCATTGTCAAGAATGTCAAGTATATTAAAACTAATATACCTGATTTGCCACTAGAAATTTCTGCAAGAAGACGAGCGATTGACGGGTTTAGTGAATGAATAATGAAACGAAAGTCATAGACTTCTTTACTGGTCAACCATATACTAAACAGAAATTCGAAAGACATCCAACATCCGGCTTCCATTTAGGTCAACGGATTATTGATGAGATTGTTAAACTCAATGTTAATCCATTAGTAATCGATGCTGGTTGTGGTGTGAATCCGTTTAAAGATATGTTTGATAACCTTATTGGATTTGATATAGCACCATATCCTGAAGCAGACTTCCAAGCAAGCTTTCATCAAGCACATCACATATTCAATAGAGAATTTGCTGATGTTGTCTTTGCATTAGGATCATGTAACTTCGGTACAATGGAAGAGAATCTATATTATTTTGATTACTTTATGCAATGGCTAAAACCTGGCGGATTATGTGCAGTCAGAGTTCATATTGATAGATTGCCAGAAGCTTCTAAAGCTGGGAGTGGAGTGGTGCATGTTCCGTGGACAATAGACACAGCAGATAAATGTGCACATGAATGGTTTAAGAATTATTTTGATGTTGTTGAAATGCATATTGAAACAATGAACACAGCCCCTTATTCAAAATTAGCAGTATGGATCTGGAAGAAAAAACAACACGTAGGAGCATCGCGTAATTGAATCCATTTGCTTTCATAACATCAATATCAAATTCAAAGATTGATATACTTGAGAATGAGAAAGACTATAATGCCTTTATGGTAAACCGTGGTCTTTCTTATTTTCCTGATACTGTCATATACGCTAATGAAATGAATAAGTTCCACCACCTGGATAGCCGCCTCCAGTTCGACTTTCTTATAAATATTGTAAGGAAACGAAATCGTTTTTCTAAGTGGAACAAAAATGTAGAAAGTGAGAAGCTACAAATTGTAAAAGAATATTATGGTTATAGTAATGAGAAGGCTCGTGATATACTTCCGCTTTTAAGTAATGAACACTTAAATATTATAAGAGGAAGAATACAGCATGGCGGACAACAAGGATAGTTTAGTCAATTGGTCACCGGAGATGATGCTAGAAGTTAAACTAGCAGAACCCGATGATTTTTTGAAGATCAGGGAAACACTAACACGTATGGGAGTAGCATCCAAGCGTGACTCTCAATTATTTCAATCATGCCATATCTTGCATAAGCAAGGTAGGTATTTTATAACTCACTTTAAAGAGTTATTCTTATTAGATGGTAAGCCATCAAACCTAACAGAAAATGACATTCAAAGACGTAATACAATTGTTACACTCATGTCTGACTGGGGATTATTAGAAACTGTTAAACCTATTGGAGAAACTGCTCCATTAAATCAAATAAAAATAATATCACACAAAGAAAAAGGCGATTGGGAATTATGCCCCAAATATAATATTGGAATAAAATAATGAAAATGATGACTTATCAATACTCCAATGGAGATATTGATTTACACTATGATTATATATTTGTGCAAAGATGCCCGGATATATTTGTTAAAGCTCTAAACAGTATGAATATTGTTGAGAGCATAAACTTTCAAGAATGCTACGATAAGCATGGTGTCTGCACAATTCAATCACGTACAAAATCAGCTGTAGAAACACATGAGTTTGAAGACTTTATTGAAAATATAGATTCTACACAAGGTAAAAATTATCAAATTATTTATATAGAAAATTACCAACCACGCCAGCATAGAGTAGTTGATACTCAAAATCAAGGTATAAAAATAATTAATGCAAGCATATCTTATCCAACCAATAATACAGAAGATACTCTTTTTGAGCTTTCGCCAAGAGAAATTACAAAAGATATATACCTTAGTCAAGTATGCGAAGTTTTAGATTTAGTTACCGATGACAATACTATTCTTGTTGCTGATCTACACTCCGAAGATTCTGATTTGCCTGAAGAGGCACAGTTAGAACCTAGAGGTTTAATAAATCATGCAAGTGATATAGATTCATTCAATAAACCGGGAGGTAAGGATGAATGGATAAGTTTACAAAAAATTATAACTACAGAAAATAGCAATATTAATATATCTAAAGTGATATGTAAAAAACAAGAAGGAGTTCCGTTTGGACATCATCCATTAGAATTTACAATTTAAATTATGATTACAGCTTTGTTATTAGGGACTTTATATGGTCTCGTGATTGGATTAATACCCGCAGCCGGAGCAACAACAGGTCTTGTTATTCTATTCGGCTTCTTATCATACTTTACTGACCCATATCTTGGCGTTATTTTTTGTATGGCAACCGTCGCAGCATCAACCACAGGTGACACATACTCTGGAGTATTATTAGGAATCCCTGGCGCTAACTCAGCTGCCGCCACAATGGTTGATGGCCATCCACTTGCTAAACAAGGTAAAGCAACATATGCTTTAACTGCAGCGATCACAACAAGTACAGTCAATGGATTACTATGGGGAACACTTACGTTTGCTTTACTTCCTTGGTATACAGAACTTATAATGATCTTTGGAATACCTGAACTCTGGGGATTTACTATGTTGTCTCTTGCTTGTGTAGGATTTGTTAGTAATAAATTTTGGGTAAGAAGTATTATTGCAATTATATTAGGTTTGTGGTTAGGTGCAATCGGAACAGATCCATATTCTAATGTTGCACGGTTTACATTTGGTTGGTATTACTTAGAAGATGGTATTCAACTTATGCCAATGGTTGCTGGTTTGTTTGCTATACCCGAAATCATAGATGGATTAAAACAAGGCAAAGCCACAACACAACCCCATGATACAAGAGGTCAGACATGGGATGGAATCAAAGCAACATGGAAATATAAATGGGATGCATTAAGAGGTGGAGCAATAGGTGCATTCATAGGATTCTTACCAGGAATTGGTGGAGGAGTTGGTGATTGGATGGCATACGGTTCAACTATAGCTGCAAACCCTAAAGAAGAATTTGGTAAAGGTAATATACGTGGAGTGATTGGACCTGAAGGATCTAACAATGCTCAGAAGGCAACGAGTATGATCCCTACCGTATTGTTTGGAATCCCTGGTGCTTCTTATGCTGCAGTACTCATGGGATTATTTATGTACTTAGGATTTGAATTAGGTACACCCGATCTGTCATATGACACAAAATTTTTTAGTAGCCTTACATATGGATTTATGTGGGGTACGGTATTAGTTGCTGCAATATGTATTGCTTTAAATAAATACATTTGCAGGTTATCTTATGTACCGTATAAATATTATTTTCCAATACTTACTGGATTTGTAATTTGGGCTTGTGTCCAATACACCGGTGGGTGGGAAGATTATATGATCCTTGCACTTTGCTCTATTCTGGGTATAGCTGGCAAGGCATATAAATATAGTAGACCAGCTATGCTAATGGCGTTTATATTAAGTTATAAGATTGAAACGTTGACCATTCAGATGAATGCCCTATACACGTGGGACACTCTAATGATTAGGCCAATTTTTATAGGATTAATAGTATGTATAATATTATTATTTAGTTTATCAATATCAAAAAATAAAATGGAGTATTCATGAAAAAATTATTAGCACTATGCCTTATGGCATTTACAACAGTTACAATGGCTAACTATACATTAGTTGTACCACAAGGACCCGGAGGTGGTCTAAGTGTGTGGAGCCAAATTGTAGCAACTGAAATGAATAAGTATCTCGACGAAGAGATTGTACTTAAACATTTGCCAGGTGCAGGTAATATCGCGGGAGTAAACGAGTGGCATGAGAGTTTACAAGAAGATAGTAAAGTAATGGTTGCAACAAGTGGTGGAAATGCAATCAAGTTTTTAACAAATCCTAGTGTAGTATATGACTATGACTATGATGCAATCGGTATTATGAATCTTAATATTATTGTAGCAAAAAGAGTCGGCACTGATGGTAGTATCTTTCCGAAAGGATTAGGTCATGCTCCTGAAGCTTTTGCTATAGCTATGCTATTCTGTGGACCTGACATGACAATGGAACAGTACAAAGCCTGTTTCAAAGAGAATGTTAATTGGGTGCCTGGAATGAAACAAAAAGAATTTAGATTGGCATTTAAACGTGGTGAAACAACAGGATCACGTGAGAATCCAGCAGCATTCAAAAAGCATATTAAACCAGTGATAGATGCTGGTGAAGCTGAAATGTGGTTCCATCATGGTATCCTAGATGCTTCAACAGGTAATCACAGTGATGATGCTAACTTCCCAGGATATCAGTTCGAAATACTGTTTGAAGAGAAATGGGGTGTTGCACCAAGCGGTGAATTCTATGATGCATATAAGCTAGTCAAATCAGTACGTGACGGATTACAGAAAGCAATCTTTATTGGTAAGTGGTCACCACATGCAGAAACATTAAGAGCAGCATTAGAACAAGTTGCTAATAATCCTGATAGCATTGCAGCAATTCAAAAGAAGATTGGTAAATATGGTTGGACAATCGGTGAAGCTGGTAACAAACACGTAGGTGTAATTATGTCTATGGTTACTGAAGATGCTTATCGTACACTCATTGACTTTACGCAAGATGCATTAGGTGAAGTAGTTGAATACAAGGAGAGTCTTGTTAAGTAACCTTGACAATTTAAAAGAAAGGTCAGAATATCATTTTGACCCATTCGATAACAATCCTGCTCATGATACTATGCGGTATGTGGGCAGGTTTGATGGTGACTGGAGTAAAGAGTTACAAGAAACAATAGAACTTAGCAGAGAAGTCACATGGCGAACTCGTAATCCAAATGACAAGAGTGAATATACTGTTGGTGGATCGAGTAGAGATATTGAATCAGAAGAATATGATATTGAAAGAGCTGGCGGAGATCCTAATCATCCAATAGGAAATATGAATTATGATCTTCTTCCTGTATTTCAGAGAATGGCTGATGCTCTTCATTTAGTTGATGGTGAACGTCCAGTACAATCTAGAGTACATACACAAACACAAGGACAAGTCTGGTCTTTACATATAGATAAAGTAAACCGATATGCTCCAAAGGATCCAGATAGTATATTTAGATTCTTTATCATGCTAAACGATTGGGAACCAGGACACTTTATGCAGTTTGGAAACTATATGCATACAGGTTATAAGGCAGGAGAGATCTACACCTTTGACTGGTATAATGTTCCTCACTGTACAGCTAATGCTGGATTAGGTCCGAGATCTAATTTACTGGTCACTGGAATAGCTACAGAAGAAACATATAAATTAATTGCAAATCCTAAAGTAATAAAGATATGAAGAACTGGATCTTTGTAACAGGAGCTCCTGGATCACGGTGGAGTGGAGTTGGTCAAGAAGTAAGATGGAATACCCATGCGGATATTACCGATTATGTGTCAGAAAAAGAATACACACATGGACTATATAGTGGACATAAAGGAAATTATTATGGCCCTGGAATGTTAAATGGAACATGGCTAGATAAAGAATTAGGTACAAAAGAACAATGGATTGATGAGATTAATAATAGCTTCTCAGGACCAGAAGATCAGGTCAAGGTGCTTATGTCTCATCACTTCGCATATTATCTTGAAGAGATAATGGAAGAATTTCCAGAGAGTCAGATCATTGCGTGTGTACGTGATTGTGATGACTGTATGGAATGGTGGAAGAAAGCTGGTGGATGGGATATAACCTATCCTAGTTATGAATGGTATAGAGATGATATCAAAATGAAACATGAAATATACTATCAGAACAAAGCTATTCGCCAATGGGCTCATAAACACTCTGTAAAAAAGAGTGAAGCATTAGCCCAAAGGTTTAATAAATTTAAACCAATAGTCGAAGACCTAAAGGTTTTCGTGTATAAATAGAATTGAGTATGCCGAAAGGGTATTCATTTTTTAACCTTGCTATATATAGGAGGTCAATATGACAAACTTAGCATTTACAAACTTCCCGAGGGATACATTCTTGGGTTTTGATCAACTCTTTAATACATTACAAAATACAGACATGGGGACAGTTCGGGGTGCCGGATATCCACCGTATAATGTAATTAAACGAGATGATGGTCACTTTCTAATTGAGATCGCTGTTGCAGGATTTAAAAAGGAAGATATTGATTTAACACTTGAGAAAGGTGTTTTAACAATAGCTGGAAAGAAACAATCTGGCGTAGATACAAGAGACTATGCACATCGTGGCATTTCTCAAAGGGCGTTTGAACGTTCATTTACATTAGCCGACACACTGAAAGTTGTAGGTGCCGATATTGTAGATGGAATGCTTGTAGTTATTTTGGAGAACAATATTCCAGAAGAAGACAAGCCTCAAACTATCAATTTAGGTGACCTGCCGAAATCAGCGAAGAAGCTGTTACTAGGCTAAATACTAAGGAGCACATGGCATATTCAGAAAAAGTTTTAGATCATTACAATAACCCACGCAATGTGGGTAAAATGGACATGAAAGATCCTAATGTGGGAACTGGTATGGTAGGTGCTCCTGCTTGTGGCGATGTTATGAAATTACAAATACGTATAGAAGATAACATAGTCATAGATGCAAAATTCAAAACATATGGTTGCGGATCAGCAATTGCCTCAAGCTCATTGTTAACAGAATGGGTTAAGGGCAAAACAATACATCAAGTAGAAGAAATTAAAAATACTGAAATTGTTGAAGAGCTTAATCTGCCTCCAGTAAAAATCCACTGCAGCGTATTAGCAGAAGATGCTATTAAGTCAGCAGTTGCAGACTATATTAATAAACAAGAAAACAAGGAACATAGATGAAATTAATAAATAGATTAATCCGATTAACATCGGGCGAAGAAATATTATGTGGTATAGGAGATCAGAATGAAAGTACAACAACGGTATTTAACCCAGTACTTCTAATTCCAGAGCCAGGATCAACTGGCAGAATCGGATTCATGCCTTACTTAGGTTATAGCGAATTAGCAGATGGTCTTATTATTAAAGAAGAGCACATTATGTTTATTGTTGAACCTGAAGAACCTTTAATGCAAAAATATCAGGACATGATTGATGGCACAATCGAAATCATACAGGCACAACCAGAACTTCTAATTTAACATGGAACACAACATTGAGCATTATGTCTATAAAGACATATGGATTAATGATAGTCTTTGTGATGAAATAGTAACCACGCTAGATAAAGAAGATACGTGGTTACCATTTCCTAAAGATGTAGTCAATGCATATCCTGATGCACCACGAAAACAAGACGGCATTGCTGGTTCAACATTAAGTATTGACTGGGAACAGTTCATAGGTGATCCTAATATTCCTGAACAAGATCGTAATTACGGTATATGTCATATGCAAAATCAAGAACTATTGCTCACGCTTCGTGAAAGAATCCAAGCAGGATTAGAGTATTATGTTCATGAGTATTTAGAAGATATAAAATGGTATGATTATTTTAGAGGATTTACTGATCCTAAATTTATGAAATACCAGGAAACACACGACATGATGGAACACTGCGATCATGTAGGTAATGCTGTAGGTGGTAAAGGTATTCCAACAGTTTCTATTGTTGGCAATTTCGGTGATGACTTCGAAGGTGGAGCATTAAGATTTTGGGGCACTAAAGATTACTATTTTAAGAAAGGAGAGATTATGTTTTTCCCTAGTAACTTTTTATATCCCCATCGAGTTCGTAAAGTAACAAAGGGTTTAAGGTATTCTTTCGTAAGTTGGGTTTGGTAAATTATTAATAAACAAGTATGTACATTTAGCTTGATTCGTGTTATAATACACCCATGAATCAATCTTTTTACACGTCAGCCTTCCGACACGGGAAGGTCATCAAGTATTTGGGCTACGAGAATGGTAAGAAAGTAAAGTTCACCATTCCGTATCGCCCTTCTCTATTCGTCACAAACAAAGGTAATAATGCCCATGATTGGCATGCCCTCGATGGCACCCCAGTAGAACCTATTCAGTTCGGTTCTATGGGTGAAGCCACTGACTTTATAAAGTCTTATGCAGATGTTCCTGGCTTTAATGTCTATGGCAATACCAACTATGTTGTTCAGTATCTTAATGAAGAGTTCCCTGGTGTAATTAAATGGGATCGTAACACAATCAATGTTACCTCTATCGATATCGAAACAAAGTTCGGTGATGGTTTCCCTGAGCCTAAAGATGCTGACCAAGAAGTGACAGCAATCACAATGAAGAATAACATTGACGATACTTACTATACATTTGGTTGTGGTGAGTATGACGTAGACAATTCACTTATGCAAACTCATGAGGTAGTCTATGTCAAGTGTGCAGACGAAAGAGAACTCTTACACAAATTCACATATCATTGGGCTAAGACCTCACCTGATATTGTTACAGGTTGGAACTGTGAGTTCTTTGATATACCATACTTAGTAAACCGTATAAAGCGTATCCTCGGTAATTCTCGTGAGAAGTTCTTATCTCCATGGCGAATGATTGATGAGAAAGAAACACATACTGGTTATGGTCAATCCACACTTAAATACGAAATCAAAGGTGTAGCCATATTAGATTACATGGCAATATTCAAGAAGTTCGGTTATTCGTATGGTCCACAAGAATCATATAAGTTAGATCATATTGCAAATATTGTTCTCGGTGAGAAGAAGCTTGACTTCGGTGAAGCATCTGACCTTAATGAATTACATGCAAATGACTATCAAAAGTTTATTGACTATAACATCAAAGACGTAGAACTCATCGACCGTATGGAAGACAAGCTCGGTCTTATTAGTCTATGTCTTACCATGGCTTATAAAGGTGGTGTAAACTATGAGCAAGTGCTTGGCACTGTGGCTATATGGGATGCACTGATCTACCGTGACTTACATGCTAAGCGTATAGCTGTACCACAAAACGAAGAGTCATTTAAAGGTGCGTATCCTGGCGGTTATGTAAAAGAACCACATGTTGGTATGCATGATTGGGTATGTTCATTTGACTTAGCTTCTCTATATCCGTCAATCATTATGCAATACAATATGTCTCCCGAGACTATCCTACTTGATGATGAGCCAGGTGTGAATGTCGAATCAGTCTTAGCTGGTCATATAAAGAATGACACACCAAACACAGCATTAGCTGTAAACGGTGTTCGTTTCGATACAAAGAAGCTCGGTATTATTCCAGCCATTATCCAAGAGATCTATAATGATCGTCAAACATTTAAACAAGCACAACTCAAAGCTGAGCAAGAGCTCGAGCTATGTGGTGTAAAGTCAGAGGTCTATGCCTTAGAGAAACGTATTGCTATTGCCAAGAACCAACAAATGGCATTAAAGATCCTACTCAACTCTTTGTATGGTGCGATGGGTAATAAGTGGTTTAGATATTTCGACATGCGTATTGCCGAAGGTATCACACTTACTGGTCAAGCAACTATTCGTTGGGCAGAGAATAACTTGAATGATTACCTTAACAAAACTCTACAAACTAAAAAAGATTATGTAGTTGCTATTGATACCGACTCTGTCTATGTTTGTCTTGACGAGTTTGTTAAACGTCTTGGTCCAGCCAAGCCGGTAGACTTCCTTGACCAAGTATGTTCAGGTGCATTAGAAGGTGCACTCACTGAATGCTATGATCGTTTATTTAAAACACTAGGCGGTATAGAAAACAAAATGGTTATGGAACGTGAGGTAATTGCTGATCGTGGCATATGGACTGCCAAGAAGAGATACATACTCAATGTGCATGACAATGAAGGTGTTCGTTATGCTCAACCTAAATTAAAGATTATGGGTATTGAAGCAATCAAATCATCTACACCAGCTATATGTAGACAAGCCCTAAAAGATATCTTTCGCAGGATCATTGAGACTGATCAGGCAACCGTACAGTCAGACATAGCAAACTTCCGTGCAGCATTTAAACAAGCGTCTGCCGAAGAGGTAAGCTTTCCTCGTGGTGTCAATAACTTAAACAAGTGGACTGATCGTGAAACAATATACAAGAAAGGTACACCTATCCATATTCGTGGGGCAATACTCCACAATAATATG
>Ga0233444_10003577_pt1 | contig 15329 bp, 14 predicted proteins | sample SI_124_October20_6_FD_182792 | JGI IMG/M metagenome (GOLD analysis project Ga0233444, IMG submission 182792) | Seawater microbial communities from Saanich Inlet, British Columbia, Canada - SI_124_October2016_10_MG | ecosystem: Environmental > Aquatic > Marine > Inlet | place: Canada: British...
AGGCGACTTACCATCAATGTTCTTGAGCACGACAACGCGCGTTTCGCCCTGCAAGTGAAGCGCCGCTCCATTCATCAAACCCGCCACGACCAGCCGCCGCGCACAACTTGCGCCAGCTTCAAGAGCGATCTCGATATCAGCTAACGGTAATCGGCCGACCTCGCGGGTGACAAGGCGCACACCGAGATCGCTGTCAGGCTGAATGTCGCTTGCCGGGCGACGGACGATGGCCTGATGTCCTGGCAGATCAACGGCGTTAGCGATGATTGTTGCCGCGGCATCCGCCTTTGCTGCTGTTCGCGCCAAAACCGTGACGGCATCGGCAATGCCGAGCGAAAAGCTGCGGCCGCGCCAGCCGCTGGTCGCGATGCCGCGTGTGGTATCGCTCGCCGCAATCACCGTTTTCCCAATGAGGCCCGGCGTGTCGGGCCGATCCACAAGCCCGACAGTGAAGAATTGACCATCGCCAAGATGCAGCGCGATATCGCCGCCATTGTTGACATATGCGCGATCAAGATCGGCCACTCGTATCATTGCGCCGAGAATTTCCTCGGCGACGGAGCCAGCGACTGCCGCCATTGGCGTGATGAAGTGATGCGCGGCGAACGGCACGACCGCATCATGCATGCGGCGCGCGATATCACCGTTTAGATAACAAGCGTCGGGCTGCGCTGCCTTGCGAAGTTCCGGCAATTCATCGCAAAGTTCGTCGAGAAGTCCGGTAAATCGCTGGATGGCGGCTTCATACGCGGCACGAATGTTGAGCATCGTGCCATGCGCCTCAATAATCAGATCAATTGGACCATCCTGCAGATGAAGCCGTCTGCCGTTTGCCAGCCATCCGATCTGCGGGAGCCGCGTCATGGGCGTGATCTCGGCTCAGAGGATTGTCGAGGGAGTTGACGGATTTCCGTGCTGTCCTTCAATGACGCCAATGGCCGCACATGATCCATGTGACCGCCAAGCGCGGCATAATCCGACAGCCGCAAGGTGAACTCGATCGGTGCGACCAGCGCCGGGGTCGGCACATAGCCAAATGCTCCTTCCGGAACCTGCGTCACATCGACCATGAAGGTGATGCCACCACCCGGCCACACATAGACCGGTGCCCCGCCACAGGTCACTGAGGTCAACGCATCCTTCACTGACCGCGTGAGCCGCACAGGGTTGTCGGTGACGCCTGCCCTGAGCGATCCGCCCGCGCCGCCCATGAACAGCACTGTACATAGAGCCGGTTCGCAGTTTTCCTGAATCCGCTCAACCGACAGCTTGAGGTCCGTGGGCATTTCCTTCTCGATGGGTTTGAGCGCGTCGTCGAGTTCGAAGTAAGCGGCGTGTTCGCCGGTGGTGCTGACCATCATGATCCGCATACCGGGGCGTGCAGCCTTGGGATCGAACGGTCCGAGCACGGAAAGTGGATCGGAGATATTGGTCCCACCCCATCCGGTGCCGGGCTCTGCGACCTGGAAATAGCGCCCAGGGGTCGAGCGTCGTCCCTTCATCTTGATACCGGTGTCGGGAATATCCAGCAGCTTGCCCGCCTGGTGCTCGGACAGAACACCGGTGATGTGATCGTCCACCACAACAACCTCGTCGACCTTGCCGTGCCACTGCTTGGCGAACATGCCGATGGTCGCCGAGCCACAACCGACACGCATCCGTTCCTCAGTTACGCCGTTCACGATAGGCGGATAGCCCGCCTGCACCACGACCGTCGCACCGCCGTCGATCACAAGTTCAACAGGCTTGCCGTTGGACAGATCCATCAACACGTCGCAGGTGACGCGCCCCTCCTTCTTCGATCCACCTGTGAGATGATGTACCCCGCCAAGGGACAGCATCTGTGAGCCATATTCGCCAGTCGTGACGTGCCCGACCGCCTCGCCCTGCGCGCGCACGGTCGCGGTTTCAGGGCCGAGATAACGATCAGTGTCGATCTTCACCTTGACGCCGCAATAGCTGAAGATGCCTTCAGTCACCACAGTGACCATATCGACGCCATCGACCTCCGATGACACGATGAACGGCGCTGGCTTGTAATCGGGATATGTCGTGCCGGCGCCAATGGCCGTGACGAAAACGCCGGACTCGTGAACAATCTTTCCGTCCCAGTCGCCACCGGCCTGAAACGGAACCAGTCGGCCGCCATGCGAGACGGTGCGTTCGAGCACGACATGCGGATCGACACGCACCAGTTCGCCATTGTTGTTGGCATAGCGATCGCACGCACCCGCCGCACCGGGCTTAATGTAACACATCACCGGGCACGCATCGCATCGGATCTTGTCTGCGCTGCCGGCCGCTGTAACGGAGGTCATTTCAGTCGACATGACCAAACTCGCGTGCGAGCCAAGCTGAACTGATGCGCGGCCTCTGCGCCGCAAGAAAAAACTTAACCAGTCAGCATCGGCATTTTGTTCGTATACGAACGATGTTGCGCGCAGACCCGAAAGCTGTCAAGCGCCGCCGCGCGCAAAAACCGGGACTGCCGAATAAAAACTCAATTGCCTTCTGCCCGTGTTCAGAAATCGTGCAATGCATCATCGCACGGAACACACTCGGCCATGAACGCATCATGCGCTTGCACGTTTGTACACAAACGTTATCGTCGCACATAGACATTGCCGACCTTTTGCAACGCAGCAGATCGGACATTGACGATGAGTTTGACGCAGCAAGCGATTCGCCTGACGGTCAACGGCAGGATCCATGATGTCGGCGCCGCGCCCGACACCCCGCTGCTTTACGTATTGCGCAACGATCTTGAGTTGAACGGCCCAAAGTTCGGCTGCGGACTCGGCGAATGCGGCGCATGCACCGTGATCATCGACGGTGTAGCTGCCCGCTCCTGCGTGATCCCGGTAAGCGGATGCGTGCACCGAAGCATTCTGACGCTCGAAGGCCTCGGATCGCGCGATCATCCCGACCCGGTGCAGGACGCCTTCATCCAAGAGCAGGCCGCGCAATGCGGCTATTGCCTTAACGGCATGATCATGACGACGAAGGCTCTGCTGATGCACAATCCGCGCCCTTCGGAGGCGGAGGTGCTGCAGGCTTTGCGGTACAACCTGTGCCGGTGTGGCGCACATGTCGAAATCCTGCGTGCGGTGATGCGGGCGGCTGGTCATCCCGTCGAGGAACGAGAGTAATGACAGCGGATTCCGAGCCGGGTCGAGAGCGGGTTCCTACCGGATCGCTGTCCGTCGTTCGTCCGATATCTTCCAGCGGCACTGAATCCTCTTTCGAGACCTTTATCAGAATCACCGCGAACGGAACTATCACGGCATTCAACGGTCATGTCGATCTCGGGACCGGCATCCGCACAGCACTTGGACAAATCGTCGCCGAAGAACTTGATGTATTTTTCGCGCGAGTGGTCGTTGTGCTGAGCGACACCTCACGCGTGCCCAATCAGGGCGCGACGATCGCCAGCGAGACTATCCAGATCACTGCCGTGCCGCTGCGGAAAGCCGCGGCGCAGGCGCGCCACTTTTTGATCGCGCGTGCCGCACAGCGGCTTGACCTGCCTGAGGCCGATCTCTCGGTGGAGGACGGCCTGATCCGAGGCCGCGACAATCGCAGTATCAGCTACGGCGAACTGATCGGAGATGACACCATCCGGCTGGATCTCGCTGAAGATGTGCCGGTCAAAGCTGTCGATGCCTACCGGATTGTCGGGCAATCCGTTCCACGTGTCGATCTTCCGGCCAAAGCAACCGGTGAATTGGTCTATGTGCATGATGTGCGCGTGCCGGGCATGCTGCATGGACGCGTGGTGCGGCCGCCTTACGCGGGTGTGGATGCGGGAAGTTTTGTCGGAACGAGCCTGATTGCCATAGATGAATCGTCGGTTCACGATATTCCGGGCTTGGTATCGATTGTGCAGATCGGCGACTTTGTTGGCGTCGTGGCCGATCGCGAGGAAAACGCGATCAAAGCTGCCACCCAACTCAAAGTGACGTGGAAGCCGACGCCGACGTTGCCGAACCTGAAGGACGTTGAAACCGCGCTCCGCGCCAATCCCAGCACGCCGCGCACCCTGCTCGACAAGGGCGGCGTGGATAACGCCATTGCAGATGCCGACAAGAAACTAAAGCGGACCTACATCTGGCCCTACCAGATGCACGGATCGATCGGGCCGTCTTGCTCCGTTGCGGATGTTCGGGTTGATGGCGTGCGGGTATGGTCCGGCACGCAGAATCCTCACATCCTTCGCACTGACCTCTCGCTTCTTCTTGCGCTGCCAGAATCACAGATCGACATAGTGCGGATGGAAGCGGCCGGTTGCTATGGCCGCAACTGCGCCGACGACGTATCTGCCGATGCCGTCCTGCTGTCGCGCGCCGTGGGCCGTCCCGTTCGCGTGCAATTGACGCGCGAACAAGAGCATGCCTGGGAGCCCAAAGGCACCGCGCAGCTGATGGACGTCAACGGCGGCCTGCGGGCTGATGGCAACGTCGCGGCCTATGATTTCGCCACTCGCTATCCGTCGAACGGTGCGCCCACGCTCGCGCTGTTGCTGACCGGCGCCGTTTCGCCCGTGCCGGCGGTCTTTGAGATGGGCGACCGCACAGCGATACCGCCTTATGATTACGATACGATGCGGGTGACCGCCCACGACATGCCGCCGATCGTGCGCGCATCGTGGTTTCGGGGCGTCTCGGCATTGCCCAACACCTTTGCGCACGAATCCTATATTGACGAACTTGCAACTGAAGCCGGTGTCGATCCCATCGAATATCGTCTGCGCTATCTGAAAGATCCGCGCGCCATTGATCTCGTCAATGCCGTCGCTGAACGCGCCGACTGGACTCCGCGCCCGCTCTGGAAGGAGCAAGAGGCTGAGGGCGATGTCGTGCGTGGACGCGGTTTTGCTTACGCGCTCTATGTCCACAGCAAATTCCCCGGCTACGGCGCAGCATGGTCGGCCTGGATCGCGGACGTCGCGGTCAACAAATCAACCGGCGATGTGAGCGTGACACGCGTCGTTGCCGGGCAGGATTCCGGGCTGATGATCAATCCGGACGGAGTACGTCACCAGATCCATGGCAACGTCATCCAGTCCACCAGCCGCGCCTTGATGGAAGAGGTCTCGTTCGATCGTGCAGCCGTGGCCAGCCGGGAATGGGGCGCCTACCCGATCATCACATTCCCAGACATTCCCAAGATCGATGTGTTGATGCTGCCACGGCAAGATCAACCACCGCTCGGCGTCGGCGAATCCGCGTCGGTCCCGAGCGCGGCGGCTATCGCGAACGCAATTTTCGATGCAACCGGTGTGCGCTTCCGTGAACCGCCATTCACGCCCGAGCGCATTCTTGCGGGGCTGCGCGGTGATGCTCCCACACCGCAAGCATTGTTGCCGGAGACGAGTTTCAAGCCGCAGGAACGAATTCCGGACACGCCAAGTCCATTCTTCAAGCGCCGCAGTGCGCTCGCAGGCATCGCCGCAGTCTGCACTGCGGCTGTCGGCATCGCCGCAGCGGTGTTGCCGTGGCGATCAATTGCACCCATCGCACGACCAAATGTATCGACGTATTCAGCGGCGACCATCGCCCGCGGCCAACAACTCGCCGCACTCGGCAATTGCGCAGGCTGCCATACCAATACGGACGGGGTCATTAATGCGGGCGGACGGGCGCTCGAAACACCCTTTGGCGTCGTCTACAGCACCAACATCACCCCCGATGTTGAGACGGGCATCGGCGCGTGGTCGTATCCGGCGTTCGAGCGATCGATGCGCGAGGGTATCCACCGCGACGGCCGGCATCTCTACCCGGCATTCCCCTATAATCATTTCGCCAAAACAACGGATACGGACCTTCAGGCGCTCTATGCTTACCTGATGGCGCAAAGCCCGGTACGCGCGACGAACCGCGAGACAGCGTTGGCATTTCCATTCAACCTTCGACCGCTGATGGCGGGATGGAATGCGTTGTTTCACAAACCGGCAACATTCGAGGCCGACCCGGCGCAGTCGGCCATGTGGAATCGCGGAGCCTATCTGGTCGAGAGTCTCGGCCATTGCGGCGCCTGCCACACGCCGCGGAATGCACTGGGCGCGGAGAGAACCTCCAAGGCCTATTTGGCCGGCGGCGTTGCGGAAGGCTGGGAAGCGCCCCCACTGACCTCCCTATCTCTGGCCCCCATCCCGTGGAGCGAAGACGAACTCTTCACCTATCTGCGAACGGGCGCCTCCCGCTTCCACGGCGTGGCCGCCGGGCCGATGGCACCAATCGTAAAGGAACTCGCCGTCGTGCCTGACAGCGACATTCGCGCCATGGCGGTTTATCTCGCGTCCTTCAACGAAACCCCGATTGGCCCCGCGGCTCAGGAAGCGCTGGCTGCGCGGTTGGAAACGCTGACGAGTGTGAAAGCAGCTTCCGCCACACCCGCCGGCGCACGTATCTATGACGGCGCATGCGCGGTCTGCCATCAGGTCGGCGGCCCCGTGTTGTTTGGCAGCAGGCCATCGTTGGCGCTCAACAGCAATCTGCACAGTACCCTGCCCGACAACCTGATTCAGGTGATCCTGCACGGGATCGAAATGCCGGTTTCGAGCGATCTCGGCTATATGCCGGCTTTCAAGAACAGCCTGAACGACGCGCAGATCGTAGATCTGGTCTCTTACCTCAGGCAGCAATTCGCTCCGGACAAGGCGCCCTGGACCGATATCTCGGCCGCGATCGGCCGGATTCGGCGCGCGGCAGGACCATGAAATCGCGCCGGGAATGGCTGGCGGGCCAAGCCGGGGCCGGATATGATCTGGCATGGCTATTACAGACATTGCTTCACGGACCTACAATCACGGCTGGCGGCTCGATCCGATCGTGCGCAGCCTTCTCGACACCGACTTCTACAAGCTCCTGATGCTTCAGATGATCCGGCGGTTCTATCCGGATGAGCATGTGACGTTCTCGGTGATCAACCGCACGCATCATGTCCGCCTTGGCGAGATCATCGACGAGGGGGAGCTTCGTGCCCAGCTCGATCATGCCCGCACGGTTCGCTTCACCAAGAAGGAATTGATCTGGCTCGCCGGCAACACATTCTACGGCAAGACCCAGATGTTCTCGCCGGACTTCATAAGCTGGCTTGCAACGTTCCAGCTTCCGGAATACGAGTTGCGCACCGTCGATGGGCAGTATGAGCTGCATTTCCACGGACCGTGGACCCATACGACCATGTGGGAAATCCCGGCGCTCGCCATCATCAATGAATTGCGTTCGCGGCAGGCCATGAAGGGACAAGGCCGGTTCGTTCTCGACGTCCTCTACGCACGCGCCAAGGCCAAACTCTGGACCAAGGTCGAACGGCTGCGCAAACTTGAAGGCCTGCGGCTGTCGGATTTCGGGACACGCCGGCGGCACGGCTTTCTCTGGCAGCGCTGGTGCGTCGAGGCCGTCAAGGAAGGGCTTGGCCCGGCATTCACCGGTACCTCCAACGTCCTGCTGGCGATGGACAATGATCTGGAAGCCATCGGCACCAACGCACATGAATTGCCGATGGTGGCGGCAGCTTTGGCGAAGGACGACACCCAACTGCGGTGGGCGCCCTACCTTATCCTCGACCAGTGGCGACAGACCTATGACGGAAATCTTCTGATCGCCCTGCCCGATGCGTTCGGCACCAAAGCGTTTCTGCGGGATGCGCCCGAATGGGTGGCCGACTGGACCGGCTTCCGCCCGGACAGCGCGCCGCCGATAGCTGCGGGCGAAGAGATCATCAAGTGGTGGAAAGAAAAGGGGCGCGATCCGAGGGAGAAGCTTCTGGTTTTCTCCGACGGTATGGATGTCGGGTCGATTGAGGAGACGCATCGTTATTTTTCTGGGCGCGTCAGAACCAGCTTCGGCTGGGGCACCAACCTCACAAACGACTTTGTCGGATGCGCCCCGGACGGCACCGCCGATCTCGATCCAATCTCGCTGGTGTGCAAGGTGACTGCCGTCAACGGTCAGCCGGCGGTAAAGCTCTCCGACAATCCGGAAAAAGCGACCGGCAGTCCAACCGAGATTGCGCGTTATCTGCGCGTGTTCGGCAATGCTGGCCGCGTGCGCAGTGCGGTCCATGTATAGACGCGGGCGAGGTCCCGAGCGACTTCCATTTGGGATCGCCATGTGTAGATTGGCCTCGTCAGGATCGTGATCCTGAATGGATGGGACGCCAGTACAGGAACAATTTGATGAAGGTCACGATCAACATTGATTGCACGCCGCTGGAAGCACGTGAGTTTCTGGGGCTTCCGAACATCCAGCCCATGCAGGAAAAAGCCATGAAGCAGCTTGAGGAAAAGCTGCTTTCTGGCGTTGCAGGCATGTCACCCGACGCAATCCTGCGAAACTGGATGTCGTTCAATCCTGAGCAATTCGGGGACATGTTCAAGATGTTCGGCGGTCTCGGCGGCGCCAAGAAGTAAGGCGCGATAAGCGGCAGGACTATCTATAGAGACACCGCATAGACCTCGTATTCCTCACGAACAGTCTCGATATGGTCACGCATCGCGTTAGGCCGCGCGACGACGGCGCTGCGGTGCGCCCGCGAATTGACAAGACCGCTGGCCACCAGCTGGCGAAGCGCCTCGCGTACCGGCGTACGTGAGACATTGAACCGCCGCGCAATGTCGGACTCATCCAGCGACGATCCGGGTTCAACGCTCCCCGAACGATGTCATCGGCCAGTTGCAGCCGCAGTTCTTCCGCGAGCGTGCGCTTCGCACGCTGGACACCCCCCGTGCGAGGGACGAGCCTGGTCATTGACGCCAGACATCTCGCCAGTCGAAGTACGCGACATGTCGGACCCAAAGGTCATGGCTTTTCAACCGGCGCATCGATCAAACTGACATGTGCCGCAACGATCCGCCAGCCTTCCGCGAAACGGACCCACGTCTGCATCTGCCGCCCGACCCTCCCAGGAGCAGATGAACGATGAAACAGCGTGGAGGCGACAGCGGTGTCGCGCCCGTAGGCCGTAATGACGGTTTTCGACAGATCCCGCATCAAGCCCGCGGGATTTCTTCCCGCGCGGAAAGCGGCTATCGCGTCGTAGCCATAGAGATTTTCAGCGATCCCGTAGCGGAGCGTCCTGGAATCTTTGCGAAACAGCAAATCCAGAGTCGTTACGTCATTGGACGTCAGCGCCTTTTCGTAAGCCGCGAAGGCCTTGCTGACTTCCGCAACGACATCCGGCAAATCGACTTCTAGCGTCATTTTCAGAAACCTTTGGGACGCGGTGCGCTCACGATGCCGGCTTGTTCCAGAGTGTGAGCAACGCGCAACGCAATATCCTCGCGCCAGGGCGCTGCAATCACCTGTATACCTATCGGCATTGGATCAAGCGGCACCGGCACCGCTACGACGGGAAGCCCGATGAATGAAATCGGCTGGGTGTGTATTCCGATGTTGGGCCGGACCGGCATTTCTACTCCATCCAAAACGAAGGCCGCCTGACCTATTTTTGGCGCCATGCAAGACGTCGATGGGCCAGAATCACATCAACGGTCTTGAATAATTCCATGACACGCGCCTTGTACCAACGGCGAAATTTCTGTGCACGATCAACGAATGCCGAGGGAATCATCGCTCCCGCAAGAAGGCGGTCACGCACCGCCGGATCGAAATCATTTCGGCCTGGTCCGCAACCGGCGCGTATCGCATGCGTCACCAGCGCCGCCGCGTTCGCAGCGACTGGATGACCAACACTATCCAATCGTCCTGAGCCAATTTCCGATTTCGCGCATTGCGTCATTCGCTTTCGGGAGCAGCTTACCCATGGTGATGAATCCATGGAATTGACCGGGATATGTCCGGTGCATCACCGGCACACCTGCATCCTTAAGGCGCTTTCCAAACTCATCGCCTTCGTCCCTCAGAGGATCGGCGCCTGCCGTCAACACAAACGCAGGTGGCAATCCTACGAGATTTTCCGCTCGCGCTGGAGATGCCCGCCAGTCGTCGATTCCGGTGGCGCCGTTGAGATAGTGATCGCGAAACCACCGGATCGCTGAATGCGTCAGCAATGCGCTGGTCTCGGGCTCGCTATGCGAAGGGTGCGTCATCGCAAAATCGGTCGCCGGATAGATCAGGACCTGACCTGCAATTTTCGGCCCCGCAGCCCGTGCATTGATTGATACAACGGCCGCAAGGTTGCCGCCTGCGCTATCGCCGCCCACGAGCAACCGCGCGGCATCGATCCCCAGTGAGAGAGCATTGTTCGAAATCCATTCCGTCGCGGCAATCGCGTCATCGACCGCCGCCGGAAACCGATGCTCAGGCGCCAGTCGATAGTCTACCGAGACCACAATGAGTTGACCTTCATGGGCCAACGTTCGGCAAACCACGTCATGCGAGTCGAGATCGCCGATCACCCAGCCGCCGCCATGGAAGAAGACCAGACACGGCGCGAGGCCGTCGGTCTGTCGCAGCTTCAATGGTTTGTAGAGCCGTGCGGGAATTGGTCCGGCCGGCCCCGGTATCGTCAAGGATTCCGTTGAAGCAATTTGAGGCGGCTCAGGATTGGAGACGACACGACCTGCCAAATACATCTGGCGGGCCTCCACCGGTGACAGCGTTTCATACGGCGGACGTCCAGCCTCACGAAAGGCATGGAGAACGGCGGCGGCATCGGGATCGAGTGTAACTGGCATGATCCTCCCCAAGATTCCTGCGGGCGTTGTGACCGTCTTTCCGGGAATTGTTAACCCGCGATTTGGCTGCTGTCGACGCTGCCGGGCAGAATACCCAATCAGCCGATACCGCAAAAAGAAGACGGCGCTGCACGCGAGGTGCAGCGCCGTCGGTAATTCGTGAACTGGTTTGATATCTGCTCTTTTGGCGACCGACTAGGCCGACCCTGTTCAAGGGTGACGCCGTAAGAACGTAGACCCAGGTTCAAACCTCGATCACACGCTCCGTATGAATGCGGCGGCAATCCATTTCATACTCAAGATCCTGTACCGGAGGCCGGTTCAAGTGCCATGTCAGGCCCTGCCGGAAAATGCCCCGCTTGCCGAGTTCGCTTTCGATAAACGGGAAGATATCGTGGACGGTGTAAAGCTGCGTCGCCGTGAGCTGGCTCCAGTCACCACCGAACGCACCCATGCGCCGTTCCATCTCGCCCAGAACCCATTTCGCCTTCTCCAACATTGCTTCGGGCGAGATATCCCCGAGACGTACGGCATGATCGCGATAATTTCCCTTGCCTTCAGGCGCCTCTCCGCTTCCGGCTACAACGAAGGACGTCGGCGCATTTGCCGCGACAACAGTGTAGGAAAAGGCGTAAAAACTGGGCGTCGATGGCGGATTGATTTTCGGACAGACGTTGCTGCGCGCCACCGGGTTGTCGGCACCATCCCGCATCACCCTCCAATCCTTCAGAAAGCCGGTGTACTCCGCGTTGAAGCTAACGAATCCGCTTTCAGTAAAAGGCGCTGGTGAACGCAATTCGCAGGCAGCGAACGCCGACAACGGGCGGCCCGCTGCTTTCAGAACCTGTGCGATCTTTTCGAATCCCTGGCGCAACGGCACCGGATTCGCGAACCGCACACGCTCGAGCGCAAATCCCGGAAGCGCTCCAACGCCTGCCGAATACTGACTGACACCCGGTATGAAACGATAGCCACTGTCGGGCGCTTCAACGGTCTTGATCATGATACCTCTTCTTGCTTCTGAGAATTGAATCGTGGTCTTGGTCTGGGATTATTCTTCCAGAACGCCGAGATAGGCGTCGCGGATGATCGGATCCGCCAACAGCTCGGTGCCCGAGCCCGATCTGACGATCCGGCCCATATCCATGACGAAGGCCGCATGGCACAAATCCAGCGCCGTCGTGACATCCTGCTCGACCAGCAGGATCGACATGCCTTCGGCATTGAGCGTACGCAGTGCGGCGACGAGCTGCTCCACCAGTAGCGGCGAGAGACCAAGTGACAGTTCGTCAATCATCAGCAGCTTCGGCGCGCTCATCAGACCGCGTCCAATGGCGCACATCTGCTGCTCACCGCCGGAGAGCGTTGCGGCGGCCTGATTGCGCCGTTCGGACAGTTTTGGAAACGTCGTGTAGACCCTATCCATATCGCGGCTGATCTCGGCGCGCGAAGCTGTGCGCGAATAGGCGCCCATCAGAAGATTGTCTTCGATGCTCATTGCGCCGAACAGACGCCGGCCTTCCGGTACGTGGACAATACCGCGCGAAAGAATCCGGGCGGCGCTCGCGCCAGCAAGATCCTCGCCATCGGATCGATAGGAGCCCGACTGAACCGGAATCAAGCCTGACAACGCGCGCATCAGCGTGGTCTTGCCCGCGCCGTTGGAACCGATCAGCGCGGTGATTTCACCCCTACGCACGGAAAGATCGATGCCCCACAACACCTGCACCTCGCCATAGCCGGCGCGCAGACCTTGCAATTCGAGAATGGGAACAGCATCAACCATGGGCGGCAGCCCTCTGGGCGTACTGCTGACCGAGATAGGCTTCCACGACGGACGGATTCTTGATCACATCGCGCGGCAAACCATCTGCGATCAGCCGCCCGTTGTGCAAGACAACGATCCGCGTACAGACATTCAAGACCACCTTCATAAGATGCTCGATCATCACGATCGTGATGCCGCTGGCTGCCAATTCATGAATGAGCCTTGTCGCACGCTCTACCTCTGCGCTGTTCAATCCAGCGTTGACCTCGTCCAGGAACAGGAGCTTCGGCTTCATCGCCAGCGCCTTTGCGAGCTCAAGCCGCTTGCGCATCGCCAGCGTCAGCGTCGCCGCCGGCTGGTCGGACTGCGCTTCGAGACCAACGAACGCCAGACGTTCACGGGCGGACTCGCGGGCCGACTTCAGGCTTTCATTGGGCTGCGAGAACAGCGCGGCGGCGGCGACGTTGTCGAGAGCAGAAAGCTCCGCGAAGGGCTGCACGATCTGAAAGGTACGGGACAGCCCGAGGCGCGCAGACTGATAAGTCTTCACCCGCGTGATGTCCTGCCCCGCGAATGTCACCGTTCCCGAGCTTGCCGGGGTGACACCGGTGACGACATTGACCAGCGTGGTCTTGCCGGCGCCATTCGGACCGATCAGGCCGAGCACCTCGCCCTTGTTGATGCCGAGCGACACGTCGCTGAGCGCCTTGAGGCCGCTGAAATGGCGGGAGACGGATTGAAGCCGGAGAATCTCAGACACGCTTCGGCCTCCATGAAAGAAGTCGATCACGCAGCGACATCAACCCGTGCGGAAGGAACAGCAACAGCGCGACGATAAGAACGCCGAGGACGCCGCTGTGGATCTGGATGTAGTTGCGCCAGACCACCTCCTCCAAGCCGAGATAGACGAGCGCGCCGATGACAACGCCGAGCGGCGAACCGAGCCCACCGATCAGCGCCATCACGATCGGCTTGACCGAGTAGAGAATGTCGAACACGTCGGACGGGTCAATGTAATGAACCCATGCGGCATAGATGCCACCCGCCGCACTGACGAAGCATGCCGACAGGCCAAACGCGACACTCTTGTAGAGCGTGGCATTGAGGCCGATCATGTTGGCGGCAGTCTCATTCTGCCGGATACAGGCAAGCCCAAAGCCGAGTTTTGACCCCGAGACGACGAGCACCATCAAGGCGGTCCCGAGCAGCAACGCCCACATCGCATAGAAGAAGAAGGTTGCGTCCGACATCACGCCAGCAGCGGACGTCAGCGGGATGTTCAGACCCATGCCACCCCCGGTGAGATCGGTGGCATTGTTGACGAGTTCGCGAAACACCTCGATCAGCGAAAGGCTGGCGATCGCAAAGTAATGCCCTCGCAGGCGCAGCAGTGCGGCGCCCAGAAGCGCTGCCACCACGAACGACGCCAGCCATGCGGCGGCAACCGCAACACCAATGGGGACTCCCCGCGACATCAAAACGCCGGTTGTGTACGCCCCCAAGCCGAAGAAGGCCGCTGTCGCGAACGATGGATAGCCGGCGAAACCACCGACGATATTCCATGACAAAGCGAGGATCGCGTACATGCAAGCGATTGTGCCAAGCCTTAGCGCGTAGGCACCGCCAAACATCGGCAATGCGGCGATACAAGCGATCACCACCAGCAGGATCAGATTCGACCGGGTCATTCGAAGCCCTTTCGGCCAAGCAGGCCCTGAGGGCGGACGATCAGGAAGATGATCAGCAAGACGAATGACAACGTCGTCGCATGCGCCGGACCGATCAGCGTCGAGCCGATGCCTTCGATCAGCGCCAGCAAGATGCCCCCGGCCAGCGCACCGGACACACTGCCAAGGCCGCCGAGCACGCAGACAACGAAGGCCTTTCCGAGATAGGCCGTGGAGGTTAGCGGCGAGATCGGAAAGATCAGCGCCATCAGCACGCCGGCGCAGCCGGCCAGTGCTGCACCCAGACCGAAGGCAATCGCGTAGATCGATTTAACATCGACACCCATCAGCGTGGCGGCGTCACGATCAAGTCTCACCGCAACGATGGCCCGCCCGACACGCAACCGGCGCAGGATCAGGTAGAGTACCCCGGTCAACGCCAGCGCAGATGCGGTTGCAATCAGCCGATCGACGGGTACGACGACATCGAACAGCGAGATCGATCCCATCGGCGGTGTCAGTGTCAACTTCCGGTAATCCGCCTTGAAATAGTAGATCATCGCGTTGTTGAGGATCAGATCGAGGCCGAACGTCAGGGTCAACGTCACCAGCACTGGCGCTGTGATCACGCGATTAAGAATGATGCGTTGAATGAGGTAACCGAACGCAAAGAACAACGGTGCCGCGACAAGAAGCGCGTACCACGGCGAGATATGAAGTGACTGGTAAAGTCCCCAGGCCAGATATGCGCCGAGAACAATGAACGAGCCATGGATCAGGTTGATGACGTTCAGAACGCCCCAAACCAGTGAGAAGCCGATCGCAATACATGCGTAAAGGCAGCCCAGTACTAAAGCATTAATCAGAACCTGGGCCGCCAGCATGTGGTGTCCTCGCCTCCGCGCCTTGAATCAGCCTTGGATCAGTTCACGCCGAGCTTGAATTCGCCCTGCTTGATCAGCGCAGGCGAAAGCACGACGGGCTTACCACCCTGAAGCTGGAATACAGGCGGCTCCAGCGAGTTGATCTGCCCCGTCGGTCCGAACTTCACGGGTCCGAAGAACGTCATCACATCCAGCTTCGCGAGTTCGTCACGCACCTTGTCCTTGTCAAGCGATCCCGCCTTCTCGATCGCCTGTCCGTCGTCAGATAATTTGAGACAGATGGCGGGCTGATCTAGCGGAGGCTCTGGCCCATCTCGGTTGACATTTTAAGCGGCGGCTTTGCGATGTAGCAAGCGCCGCTGTTCGAT
>Ga0233444_10003582_pt1 | contig 15317 bp, 9 predicted proteins | sample SI_124_October20_6_FD_182792 | JGI IMG/M metagenome (GOLD analysis project Ga0233444, IMG submission 182792) | Seawater microbial communities from Saanich Inlet, British Columbia, Canada - SI_124_October2016_10_MG | ecosystem: Environmental > Aquatic > Marine > Inlet | place: Canada: British...
TTAAAAAGATAAAAAGGTTTAATTATTAATTTTGATTATTTGGTGAAAAAACAGTTCGAAACCCAACATGATCAGAACCTGAATCTATGCTAACACCCATTTTTGCTGAAATTCTAAAACTAGCACAGTATGAAGCGTGACATAAGAAAGAGCCGCCTTTCATTACTCGCTCCTCTTGATAAGGATTGGATGGGTTAAACCATTTTTTAGATCCAGTCGGATTAATTATTTTTTTAGACTTATCCAATTCATTGTAATAATTTACATTAAAAAAATCACTTGTTATTTCCCACACATTTCCTAACATGTCGTATATACCGATACTATTGGGTTGATAGGATCCTACCTCAGCAATTAGCTCAAACCCATCAATACTTTCATTTTTTACTGGAAAATTTCCTTGCCAAGTATTTGCATTTTGATTCAGACTCTCTAGATTATCACCCCAGGTAAAAATAGTTGAAGCATTATTTCCTTGTGCCGCTGACTCCCATTCTGCCTCAGTTGGAAGCCTTCTGTTTGCCCAATTACAATACGCTAATGCATCTTCATAGGCAATATGAACAACAGGATGGTTATACTTCCCCTCAATTGTAGAGTTGGGCCCCTCAGGATGCTGCCAGTTTGCTCCAATTTTCCATGTCCACCATTGCTGATAATTATTCATATTAACAACTGACTTTACTTTTTTATTAAAAATTAAACTCCCTGGTTGTAAAATTGAATCATGAGGTTTTGGAGTTCCTTCAGGTAATTGTTTTTTTAGCTCATTCCAGTCAATTTCTTTTTCTGCAATTGTTATATATCCTGTTGCGTCGACAAAGTTTTTAAATTGCGTGTTAGTTACCTCTGTAGCATCAATAAAGAAACCATCAACAGTGACTTCATGAGCCGGTTTTTCTCTCGGCATGGCATACATATCTGAAGACTTAGCTCCTTGTATAAATGTTTTTCCCTCTACCCAAATCATTCCTTCTGGAGTTTCAACATGGTCAAAATTGTTAGATTTTGTGTTGTTTTTACATGAAAAAACCAATAACAAAATAATAGAAAAAAATAATGGTAATTTTTGCATAAATTTTTTATGAACATTTAAAATATAAATATAACTTTTTTTGTGAGTAGAGATATTATGATATATAAATTATCCTCAAATTTTATAGATTTATCCTCAAAAATAATAGTTAATAATTTTAATGAAATTTAACTTTGATGTAAGATTTTTTGCTCTCAATTTTTTATGTAATCTTACCACAAAACAAAAAATATACTTATGAAACAATGCTTATTTTTATTTTTATTTTTATTGAGCATCATTAAAGTTCAGGCGCAAGAAACATCAAAACCTAATATCTTATTTATCGCTATTGACGATTTAAAACCAACTATAGGAAGCTATGGTGATCAATTTGCAATAACACCAAATATTGATGCTATAGCTAAAAATGGAACAACATTTTTAAACAATCATACGCAACAAGCTGTATGTGGACCCTCTAGGGCAAGTTTACTTTCCGGAAAAAGACCAGATTACACTAAGGTTTGGGACTTAAAAACAAAGATGCGTGATAAAAATCCAGATATTTTAACCATTCCTCAATATTTTAAGCAAAATGGATATGAAACCATTGGTGTTGGGAAAATTTATGACCCAAGATGTGTTGATAATGACAGAGACAAACCCTCATGGAGTATCCCTCATATTAAAGAAGGAAATCTTGAATATCCTAGCGGATATTACCAACCTGCATTAGGATTTTATCAAAATGAAAAAAACTTAACGGTAATTAAAGGCATAAAAAATAAAGCAATAGCAAATAACATAGACAAGAAAAAGATTAATAAATACATTAGAGATCGTTTTAAACCACCTTATGAAATAGGAGATGTGCCTGATGGAGCCTATATTGATGGTGCAATCGCTAATAAGAGTATACAGATATTAGATGAAATAAACACTTCTAAACCATTCTTTCTGGCAGTAGGTTTTAAACGACCTCATTTACCTTTTGTAGCTCCAAGAAAGTATTGGGAACTATATGATGAGAATAAAATTGAAATAGCTCCTTATCAAAAAAAATCAAAAAATGCAGTTGATATTGCCTATCATAAAGCAGGTGAAATGCAGAGCTATAAAACCCCAGAAATAATCTATAAATTAAATAAAGATGGTTTACTAGAATTAGATGAAAAGCTTCAAAAAAAACTAATTCATGGCTATTATGCCGCCACTAGTTATATTGATGCCCAAATAGGTAAAATCAACGAAAAGTTAAAAGAAAAAGGATTAGATAAAAATACTATTATTGTGATTTGGGGTGATCACGGATGGCACCTTGGAGACCACAGCCTATGGAACAAGCATTCTAATTTTGAACAAGCAACACGTTCACCATTAATTATTTATGATCCAAGAATAAATAAAGGATATAAAATAAATACCCCTACAGAATTTGTAGATTTATTTCCAACATTAAGTGATTTAGCAAATTTAAATATTCCTAAGAACCTAGATGGCCTGAGTCTCAAAGGACAACTAAATGGAGAAGTAACTACTAAAAAAATATATGCAGTAAGTCAATTCCCAAGAGGAAATAAAATGGGGTATAGTTTTAGAACTAATGATTACAGATATACGGTTTGGATTAAAAATAAAAAAAGTTTCGAGCCCATCTTCAAGGAAGATATCCACGCAGAAGAATTGTATGATTACAATAAAGACCCGTTAGAAACCGAAAACAAAATTAGTAATGAAAGTTATCAGAAAGTAAAAGCAACTTTTCAATTATTAGCCGCTCGTTATTTTAATGACCATGTTGTAAAATCTATAACAGACACTAAAAAAGTTGATGTAATTAAATATCAAAATACAAATAAACGAGCACAGCGCATTTCAGAATTTATAACTAGAGAAATGAAGTTGACTGATGAAAGAAGTCAACTTTTATTAGAAACTTTATCCGAAAAATACAGCGATAATACATCAAAAATAAAAGGGAAAGACCTTTCTCAAGAAGAAAAAAGAAAGATATATAAAGCTACATTTTTAAAAACAAAAAATAAACTTTTAACAAAATTCTCAAAAAGTGAGTTTGCTCAAATTAATAAATTAGAAAAAAACAAAAATTCATCTACTTTATTAATTGGCGCAACTTTAAATCATAATGAGTTGAATACCATTAAACAAAAACTTTTCTTAAAAGACTTCAACTATTTAACACCCGCTAATGCAGCTAAACAATCAAGAGTTCATCCAAATCCAAATGAATGGAATTGGAAACAAATAGATGATTTTATCGAATTTTCTAAAAAATATAATATAAAGGTTCGTTTACATGGTCCTGTATCACCTCAAGCTTCAAAATGGGCGAAGCAAGATCACAGAACATCACAAGAATTAGAAGATATAATGATTGAATTTACTACAGCCTTTGCTAAAAAATTTAATGATGAACCAACAGCAAAATGGATGGATGTTGTAAATGAAACCATACTCCCAAGCGGAGAGTGGTTTGGTCCAAAAGAAGGAACTAATAAGTGGGAAAATCCATGGTTAAAAATAGGTTTAGATGAAAATGGATATCCAAAATATATCTTAAAATCCTTTGAAATTGCAACTAAATATGCTAAAAATATAAAATTAGTGTACAATCAGAATGCAGGCATGCAGTCAAAATTGTGGGATAAACTAAAGAAAACAATACTTTATATAAGGTCTAAGGGCTATCGTGTAGATGGGATTGGTTGGCAAGCTCATATTGGATTGAGTTCTTCTACTAAAGCACTTGTTGAAAATACCGACAAAGAACTCAAGAAGCTTTCTAACTTAATTGATTGGGCCCACCAAAATAATCTAGAATTTCACGTAACAGAGTTAGATTATTTTATTAATGACAATAATAAATTAGTTGAAGGTCGAGAAAAACAAGCAAATTTTTACAAAAAACTTATTGAGGTTTTGAAGAAAAAAACAACATCAGGAGTTGTTACTCTGAACCTATGGGATCTTGGAGTACGAACAAAAAAAGGAAAAAAAGGGGCTTTTCAGTCTATTTATGACCTTGACTTTAATCCTACCCCTACTTATAAAATTATTAAAAAAGCAATACAAAACTGAAATTTATAATGAACTTAAATAGTATAACAACACCTATTTTATTTTTTTGTTTAACAATGGTATTCACCTCATGTGAAGGAGATAAAAAAATAAATAAGCCTAAATACTTAAACCCAATACTGTCAATTGAAAAGAGAGTTGCTGATTTAATGCAAAGAATGACATTAGAGGATAAAGTTTCTCAAATGAACCAATTTGTTGGCTTAGAACACATGCGATCTGGGAATCCAAACGACGACAAGGCCAATAACGATGCACAAGGTTTTTATAAAGACTTGTCAATTAATGATGTAACTAAGTTAACAATTGATGGAAAAATAGGTTCTTTTTTACACGTTTTAACAGCCAAAGAAGCTAATTATTTGCAAGAATTGGCGTTAAAATCACCATTAAAAATTCCACTATTAATTGGAATAGATGCAATACATGGTAATGCTTTAGTTTCAGGAACTACCGTATACCCCTCACCTATTGGATTAGCATCTACTTGGGATGACAGTTTTTTATATTCAGTAGGAAAACAAACTGCTAAAGAGATGCGAGCTACGGGAAGTCATTGGGCATTTACTCCAAATATTGATATTTTAAGAGATCCTAGATGGGGTCGTGTAGGAGAAACTTTAGGAGAGGATCCTTTTATGGTTGGTAACATGGGTGCTTCTATGATAAATGGATTTCAACAAGGTGATTTTACAGGAACACAAAAAGTAATTGCATGTGCAAAACACTTAATTGGTGGTGGTGAATCTATCAATGGATTAAATGCAGCTCCTGCAGATATTTCTATACGAACGCTTAGAGAAGTTCATTTACCTCCTTATAAAAAAGCAATAGATGCTGGTGTATATTCTATCATGGCTGCGCATAACGAACTGAACGGTATTCCGTGTCATATGAACAAATGGTTAATGACAGATATACTAAGAGATGAATTTGGTTTTAATGGCTTTTATGTAAGTGATTGGTTAGATATTGAGCGTATAAATACATTACACCATACTGCCAACGATATGAAAGAAGCTTCCTATTTATCTGTTGATGCTGGAATGGATATGCATATGCATGGGCCAAAATTTACAGAGGCAATTATTGCTTCTGTTGAAGAAGGTAAGCTTTCAATAAATCGTGTAAATGATGCATGCCGTAAAATTTTAACAGCGAAATTTAAACTAGGATTATTTGAAAATAGATTTGTTAATTTAGAGAAAAAAGAGGAGCTAATTTTCACGGAAGAACATAAAGCTACCGCTCTAGAATCTGCAAGAAAAGGGATTGTATTACTTAAAAATAATGGAATATTACCCCTGCAAAAAACTACCTCAAAAAAGAACATATTTGTAACAGGTCCAAATGCCAATAACCAATCTATTTTAGGGGATTGGCACGCGGCTCAACCTGATAAAAATGTTACAACTATTTATGAAGGAATTAAAGCGTTGGGAGAAACCAAAGGATACTCCGTAAACTATTTTAATTCAGGTGAAAATATTAGAAAAATTAAAGATTCTAAAATTAAAGAAGCTACTAAGAGAGCAAAAAATGCAGACTTTGCTATTGTTGTCGTAGGAGATAATTCTATGCGTTACAAATGGAAAGATAAAACAGCTGGTGAAAATATGGCTAGAGCATCTTTAGATTTATTTGGAAAGCAATTAGATTTGATTCAAGCAATTGAAAAAACAGGAACACCAGTCATTATTGTTTTGGTAAATGGGAAACCCATTTCAGAACCTTGGCTTCAAAAAAATATTCCAGCTATTATAGAATCTTGGGAACCAGGGAATTTAGGAGGTCAAGCGGTCGCAGAAATAGTATTCGGAGATGTAAATCCAAGTGGTAAATTACCTCTAACTGTTGCAAGAAGTGTTGGTCAATTAAGAATGATTTACAATCATAAACCTTCTGCTTATTTTCATAAATATGCCGATGAGAAAAAAACTCCTCTATACCCATTTGGATATGGCTTAAGTTATACTAATTATAAATATAGTAAGCCTTTATTATCAAATACCTCTCTAAATAAAGAGGATAAGATAATAGTTACCACAGAAATCACAAATACGGGTGAAGTTGATGGTGAGGAGATTGCACAACTTTACATTAGAGATAATGTAAGTAGTGTAACTAGACCTGTAAAAGAATTAAAGGGATACCAACGAGTTTTTCTGAAAGCAGGAGAAACAAAAAAAATAAAATTCACAGTAAATTCAGAAAGTTTAGCTTTTTATGATATTGATATGAATTATGTTGTAGAACCGGGAACTTTTACCATCATGACTGGCTCTTCCTCAAATGATAAAGATTTAAAAAAGACAATTTTAACAATTAATAAAAAAATTAAATTATAAATGAACTCTTGTAAACTCATCGTATTAAGTCTTGTTTTGGTTTTTTTAAGTTTTAAAACAACTAGAGAAAATGAAGAGAAATATTCTGCCTCAAAAAAGAAAAATATTCTCTTTATTATGATAGATGACCTACGTCCAGAACTTAATATTTATGGAGAAAATAAAATCATTAGTCCAAATATCGATGCATTAGCTAAATCTGGAGTAGTTTTTAATAGAGCTTATAGTAATGTTCCTGTTTGTGGTGCTTCAAGAGCTAGTTTGCTTACCGGAATTAGACCTACTTCAAAACGTTTTTTGAGATTTAATGCTAGCATCAAAAAAGAAGCTCCAAATGAATTAAACTTAGTTAAACATTTAAAAAATGAGGGCTATACAACGATAAGTAACAATAAAATTACACATTTAAAATACGATATTGAAGAATGGGATGAAGAATGGTATCCATCTTCAAAAAAATGGAGAAATTATATCACTGAAGAAAATATATTATTGGAAAATAATGGCAAACACGGGTACGCTTATGAAAGTCCAGATGTAGATGATGATGCATACAATGATGGTGAAACAGCAAATAAGTCAATTCAAGATTTAAAAAATTTGAAAGCAACTGGAAAACCGTTTTTTCTGGCCGTTGGATTTGTAAAACCACATTTACCTTTTAATGCACCAAAAAAATATTGGGATTTATACGATTCTAAAAAGATTGAGCTTCCTAAAAACAATCAATTTCAAGCTAATGTACCAAATAGAGCAAAACATTTATGGGGAGAATTACGCTATTATAAAGACATTCCTAAAAAAGGACAGGTATCTAATGAAATGGCAAAAAAGTTAATTCATGGCTATTATGCATCAGTAAGTTATGTTGATGCACAGGTAGGAAAACTCATCAAAGGATTGGACGATCTTGGCATGCGAGAAAACACAACCATAATATTAGTAGGAGACCACGGCTGGAGTTTAATGGAACACGGTTTGTGGGTTAAACATAGTAATTTTGAAGTAGCACTTCAAGTACCTCTAATTATTAGTGATTCTGATATTCAAAAAAATAAAAAAACAAACTCAATAGCAGAACTGGTAGATTTATATCCTTCAATTTGTGATTTAGCAAATATCTCTAAACCTGCTCACTTGGAAGGAAATTCTTTGACCAATGCGTTACAAAATCCTTCAAAAGTTTTTAAAAATAAGGCATATGCTCGTTATCAAAAAGGAGAGACATTAATTGCTGATAATTTTTTCTACACTGAGTGGCAAATAAACGATAAAACCGTTGCTAAGATGTTATATGATCACAACACAGATCCTGGTGAAAACAGAAATTTGGCTATTGAAGATCGCTATAAAACAGTTATAGATAGCCTAAGTAATATTTTAAATAAAAAAATTAAGAATGAAAAATAGAACTCATAAAACCATCATTATTTTAACTTCTTTAGTATTTGCTATTATATCCTGTAATTCTGACAAAAGACTCCCAGTAAAAAAGCCAAATATTATTTATATTATGGCTGATGATTTAACTACACAAGCTATCAGTGCCTATGGTGGTATTTATAAGGATATAGCTCCAACACCTAATATAGATAAGGTTGCAAAGGAAGGTATGCTGTTTCAGGATGTATTGGTTACAAATTCAATATGTGGCCCTAGTAGAGCTGCTATTTTAACGGGTAACTACAGTAATTTAAATGGCTATTATAAGAATGAAAGTGGTGGGAAATTTGATGACTCTAAATGGACTTTCCCACAAGAATTTCAAAAAAACGGCTATAAAACTGCTCTTTTTGGAAAGTGGCATCTAGGAACGGAACCTGTTGGCTTTGATACATTTAAGTATCATAATGCTTCAGGACAACAAGGAAATTATTGGAACCCACTCTATAACGATAATGGTAAAAATATAAAGGAAAAAGGATATGCAACAAATCTTAGTACTGATTTTGCATTAAATTGGTTAGGAGCTACAGAAATGACAGACAAACCATTTTTAATGGTATTACAATATAAAGCACCTCACAGGCCCTGGCATCCAGACACAAAGTATGAAAAACTTTGGGATGATATAGAAATGCCCTACCCCTCTACCTTTAATGACGACTATAAAGGACGAGAAAAAACTGCTGGTGATACAGAAATGACTATGGAGTATTTTAGCAGAAGAGATATGAAATTAGAGCGTCCAAAAAATCTAAAACGTAAAGAAAGAATTCAATGGGATTTTTACGGAGCCAAAGCAGGAGAAATAGTTCAGCCAAAAGGGATGACAAATGAGGAAGGTAAAAAATGGAGATATCAAAATTATATCAAAGATTATTTAGCATGTGTGAAATCTGTTGATGACAATGTTGGACGTGTCTTAACTTACTTAAAAGAAAATAATTTAGAAGAAAATACCGTCATTGTAGTAACCTCTGATCAAGGCTTTTATTTGGGAGATCATGGTTTTTTTGACAAACGATTTATTTATGAGGAATCTTTGAGAATGCCTTTTATGGTAAAATATCCTGAAAGAATTAAAGCAGGATCTGTTAATGAAGATATTATTACCAATATAGATTTTGCACCTACTTTGCTTGAATTAGCAGGTATTACAACAACTCAAAAAATGCAGGGAACTAGTTTTGTTCCAGTCTTAGAGGGTAATACCCCAAAAGACTGGCAAGATGCTATGTATTATCACTATTATGAATTCCCGTTTTGGCATCATGTTCAACCTCATTATGGGATTAGAACCCAAAAATATACCCTGGCCCACTTTTATTATAATATTGATGTTTGGGAACTGTATGACTTAGAAAAGGATCCAAATCAAATGAACAACATCTATAATGATCCTAATTACACTTCTACAATTACTGAATTGAAAGCAAAACTAAAAAATTTGATGATAAAGTATGAAAATGATAAAAGTTTAGTTGATTTTAGAAAAATAACAGATACTGATTTTGGGAGAATTGTAGATAATATTAAAGATGAAGAATCTGTTCAAGAAATTTTAAACAAAAAACAATGATACTATTGTCAAGTTTATTTAGGTTTCGCCTCTTTTTGCTAATAATGTTCTCATTAATTCTGAATAAAAACAGCTTTAGTCAACAAAATAAAATCATAATTAAAGCAGAGAAAGTAGTTTATAAGAAAATAGACTCAACACTTTTAAATCTTCATGTTTATAAGCCATTAAACTTTAAAAAAGATAGTATTTATAATTGTATCGTATTTTTTCATGGTGGGGGTTGGAATAATGGAAGCCCTAAAATGTTTAAAAGGCAATCTATGTATTTTGCCTCTAGAGGAATGATTGCAATAGCTGCTGAGTATAGAATTAAAAACAAGCATAATACCACACCATTTGAAGCTGTTGAGGATGCAAAATCTGCAATTAGATATGTAAGAGAAAATGCAAAAGAATTAAGCATAAATCCAAATATGATCGTAGCAGGAGGTGGTTCTGCCGGTGGTCATTTAGCTGCTGCTTGCGGAAATATTGAAGGTTTAGATAACCCAAAAGAAAACCTAAAAATTAGCTCCGTACCAAATGCGCTAGTATTACTAAACCCTGTAATAGATAATGGTCCTAATGCTTTTGGTTATCAAAGATTTAGAAATCGATATAAAGAAATTTCACCTATTCATAATATTTCAAAGGGTGCACCTCCAACTATAATACTTATTGGCACAAAAGATAAAATTATTCCCGTCAGTACAGTAAAAAACTATCAAACCAATATGAAAACCGTTGGAAGTAGATGTGAATTAGTACTTTATAAAGATGTGGGGCATGCCTTCTTTGCAAAACCCCCTTTAAAATATTTTATAGAAACTACTTTAGAAATAGATTTATTTCTAAATTCTTTATCCTATATATCAGGAAGCCCAACCATTAACAAACAATATTAATATTAACCTTTATTTGTTTTTGGATTATTAGTTGCATGATGCTTCAAAAGTTATAGGTTTTTACTCATAAATATTACTCACAAATTAATTACAATATTAAATTTGAGCAAGGCTAGTGTGTTAATAACATACTTTTTTAAAATATCATGTATTATGAAAAAAAATTACTTTTTATGTTTTCTAATGTTTTTCGCATCACAAAACTCTGATGCCCAAAAAATGGCAAATTACCTAACTAACGGTAATTTTGAAACATGGGGCGGAACCAATTCTTTAACTTCATGGTCTTTAACCAATACTGCTGCAAGCTCATCAATTACTCAAGAAACAACCAATGTTATTTCCAACACCACTAATTCTATAAAATATATTCCAACAGTTGCGAATCAAGGAGTGCTTGGTAATGCCTCTGAGATAACAATAGATACAGCAGGGAGATATTTTTTTGGTATTTGGATGAAGACAGATGCTAATGCTGAAATCAAAACAGGAATAAAAGTTGTAAGATCTGGATCTAATATTTATTCTGCCAATACATATACAGCTCCAGATACCGATTGGCACTATGTTGTTTTTTATTATGATTTTTTGGTTGGTGATCAGGTAACTTGTAGACTCATTCCTCAAGCAAATGGTCTTACAACTTTTTATCTTGATGATGCATCCTTAAATGAGGGTATTGCTGGAGGTAATGTAGAATGGGATGCCACAAATGGAACTGCAAGAACTTATGATATTTTTTGGGGTACACAAAATTATGGAGGTTCTTTGAATGGAACTCTTACAGAAAATACTGACGCTAGTTATGTGAAATCTGGTTTCAACAGTCTTAGTTTAGTTACTAGTGCAGATGCATCTAGCGCAAAAAGAGGTGTTATAGTATTAAAGGACAATAATACCCTAGAGCTCAGGTACGTTCATCCAGCTACAACAAGAAAATATCAAGCATCTGCCTGGGTGTTCACTTCGGGTGATGCAGATGTTGTTTTAAATACCAAAACAGGATCTACTAATAATTTTTCAAATCATTCAATAACCGCAAATACTTGGACACAGATATTTTCAAGTGTTATAGAATTAGATGCTACTGATGATGGTGATAAAGTTTATCCAATTATTCAATTTAAAACTCCCAATACCACACATTATGTAGACGATGTATACCTTAATTGGGACGGAATAAAGTGGGAAGGCGGAACCAGCTCTGATTGGGATACAGCCTCAAATTGGAGTTCTAACATGGTTCCAAACTCTGCCTCTGAGATAACAATACCCTCTGGACTATCAAATTACCCGACAGCTGCAACAGCAGTTACTGTTGCGAGTGTTGATATGGCAGCAGGAACATCATTAATTTCGACATCAACTTTTTCAGGAAATTTAACCTATACTAGAACCCTAGCCAGTACAAATTGGTATTTTATTTCGTCTCCTGTTGAAGGCCAAGATATAGATGCTTTTGTTGCCGCAGAAGGTTTAGCCTCTGGTACTACCGGAAATAATGTAGGGTTAAGTGATTACAACAATGCTACTCCAGGATGGGAATACTACCAAAATGGAGCCTCTGGAACTGGAAACTTTACATCGGGAGATGGAAGGTCAATCAAATTAGCCTCTACTGGAGATGTATCATTTACTGGTACTATTAATACCTCTGATGTTAACGTAGCCATGACTTCAAACTCAAATGGATATAATTTGTTAGGAAATCCTTACACCTCATTTGTAGCTGGAAATGAAAACGCAGATGGAACCAACAATATACTTACAATCAACTCAGCAAGCTTAACCGAGAATACTTTGTGGTTTTGGAACCAAAGTACAGATTCTTATAATCAGATAAATCAGGCCTCTGCTGCTTTTCAAATAGCGCCAGCTCAAGGCTTCTTCGTGAGCGCAACAGGTAGTGTAAATCTTAGCATTACCGAAGCCATGCAATCGCATCAAGGAACTGATAGTTTCCAGAGACTTACAACAAGACCAGAGATAGAATTAACTCTATCTAATGATACAGCTACAAGAAATGCAGATATCTATTATATCGAAGGAACAACCACAGGTTGGGATAATGGTTATGACAGTTCTATCTTTGGTGGTGTAGCGAATGAATTTGCCATTTATACGCATTCGGTATCTAATGGTAGTGGTAGAAATCTAGGTATTCAATCTTTACCACCCAACAATTTTGAAAACATGATTGTTCCTGTAGGGGTTAATGCTGAATCTGGAACACCTATTACCATAGACGTATCTACAAACAACTTCCCTTCTGGTATCAACATCTATCTTGAAGACAAACAAGACAATAGTTTCACTTTGTTAGAAGCAGGTTCAAACTTTAGCCTTACACCAGAGAATAGTCTTTCAGGTATTGGACGTTTTTACTTACACACCACTTCCAGTGTGTTAAGTGCGGATGATTTTGGTATTAATAATAACCTAAGCATCTATACCTCTAGTAACGAAAATTTGAGAATTGTTGGTGTACAAAATGGCACAGCCAATCTTCAAATGTTTAACATCTTAGGAAAAAAGGTGCTGAAGACCTCTTTTGAAGGAAACGGTGTCAATGATATCAATTTAAACAACATTCCTGTAGGCATTTATATTGTAAAACTTACTTCAGAAAACGGGACACTAAACAGAAAAATAATTATTCAATAACAGAAATCTTTTACAATATGGAACATCAAAAAAATACACAAAAAGAAGAGATTTCAAGAAAAGAAGCTCTTAAAAAAATTGGAAACTATGGTAAATATGCAGCATTAACTGCTATTGGAACCTATACGATTCTCAGTCCTAAAAAAGCGCAAGCATCAAGCCCTGAAGATCCTGGAACTGGTTTCCGTATTAATTCTGGAGCACTTGAAAAGATTATAGATCAACAAAATGAAGACATGTATGAAGGAATTGGAGATATGTATGATTAATAGCTAATAATAAAAATCTAAACAATAAAAAATGAGAAAATTAATAATTACAATTTTGTTTATGAGTTTAAGTGTCGTGACTTTTGCTCAAAAGATTCCCGCAAATATTTTAAAAAAAGCAACAGCTGCATCAGAATATATTGCCTCTGAATTAAATTTTGATGAAAATCAAAAGAAAGATATTTTCACTATTTTATCAGAAAAATATGATTCAAATCGAAAAAAAATAAGAGGTAAAGATCTTTCAGGCGAAGAAAGGCAAAAAATTTATAAGGCTTCTTTCATTGAAACTAAAAATAATCTTTCAGAGAAGTTTACAATGAAAGAAGTTAATATGATTAACAAGTTGCATAGAACTTGGCAGCAAAATAACAAAAAGTAAATTTTCATCTTTTTAAAGAGATAAAACAATTAAAAGGTTAGTGTTAAATAGACTTAACCTTTTTTAATTTTTAAAAAAGTATGAAATTTTTCAAAATAATTACTGCATTTTTTTTCCTATTTATAATTAACATTAAAGGTCAAACTGATCCCTATGCCATGGTTGAAAAAATGGATAGAGGAATTAACCTTGGAAATACATTGAGTGCACCTATTGAAGGAAATTGGGCTCCAGAAATCTATGAACAATATTTTGTAGATATTAAAAATGCGGGTTTTATGAATGTTAGAATTCCAATGGACTTTTATGGAATTAGAACAACTGGAACTACAACTCAATATTCTGCTGCTGCTAATACTTCTAATGAATATAATGGAACAATTGATGATTACGTTGTAGATCAAGTTTATTTAAATAGAATTGAAGAAGTGGTAAATTGGTCGCTAAACCAAGGACTTATTACCCTTATTGATTTTCATGGAGCACAATTAAAATCTGAATTTTTATATACTTTCTCAGATTCAAATACTCAGTATACGCATCCGACCTCTGCAAAAAGAGCAGCTGATCTTGATAAATTTAACTCTATTTGGAATCAAATAAGTAATCACTTTAAAACCTATTCTGAAAACTTGTTATTTGAAATAGTTAATGAGCCTTACTTTGAAATGAGTGCCATTGAAATGGACGCTTTAAATGCAATGATAATTTCAACGATTAGAGCTTCGGGAGTAAATAATTCTACTAGAAATATTATCATTACTGGAGGCGGTCAAAATTCTCAAAATGCTCCTCAACAAATTAGTGATAATGTCATTAGCAGTGATGATTATTTAATTGCTTCATTTCATTATTATCAACCTTTTAGTTTTACAAGTTCCTCAACAGAAAATAATAATGATTTTAATTGGGGTACAGTAGCAGATAAAAATACCGTCAAAAGTCATTTTGATGCTGTCAAAAATTGGTCAAATTCGAAAAATATTCCTGTTACATTGGGTGAATTTGGCGCAGATAATGAAAATGGATTAAACTATAATACTGGAGTTTATGGCTCTAATGGTGGGCCTATAAATGCTAGCAGAGTAGAGTATCATAGGTACTTAGCAGAACAAGCAATTAATAGAGGTTTTTCTTTTTCTGCCTGGGATGCAGGAAATAAATCTAATAAAGCAATTCATTTAAGAACAGATAATCCAAACACAAATAATGAAATTTCTGGAACATGGGTTTTAGATGTAAGAGATGCTTTGCTTAGTTCGGGAACATGGCCGCTCTGTTATGGCTCCACAGAAAATCTTATAATCTTAAATCCAGGATTTGAATGTGGTTATAATACGGATTGGAATTTTATTGTTTCTGGAACAGCAGCAGCAGCATTTTCTGATGCAGATTCAGACTCAAGAAATGGTTTTTCTGGAGCAAAAGTTCAAGTTAATTTGGCAGATACCTACAATAAAGTACTATTAAGCAATAGAATATTTACTGGAGACTTAATAAACAAAAAAATAACGATAAAAACCTATGCTAAATCTTTGGCAACTAGTGGTCAGTCATTTAAAATTCGAGTTAAAGCAATTGTAAATGGCAACAACTCTTTTATACCATCATCAGAATTTAATTTAACA
>Ga0233444_10003585_pt1 | contig 15312 bp, 17 predicted proteins | sample SI_124_October20_6_FD_182792 | JGI IMG/M metagenome (GOLD analysis project Ga0233444, IMG submission 182792) | Seawater microbial communities from Saanich Inlet, British Columbia, Canada - SI_124_October2016_10_MG | ecosystem: Environmental > Aquatic > Marine > Inlet | place: Canada: British...
ATATTTTACCTAATTTTTTAGATTCAATGATTTCTTTGAGCCATTCGCTTGGTGGAGAATATCTATTTTGCATTACAGCAAAGACATGTTTGTTTCTTTGAAGTGCATTAAAAATCACTTTTTCACAATTGGCTACTGTTAGTCCAATTGGTTTTTCTATTACAACGTGTTTGTCATGTTTCAAAACAGAAATAGAAATATCAGAATGTGAACCATTTGGAGTACAAACACAAACAACATCAATTTCTTTGTGGGTGTTAAGCATTTTTAAATAATCATTGTAAAATGGCACGTCGTAAGGTTCTAATGCTAAACTTTCTTTGGGTAAAACATCACAAATAGCAGTAAGTTCACAATTTGTATTTCTTAATACCATTTCTGCATGTCTTTTCCCGATATGACCAGCCCCTATAATTCCAAACTTTATTTTATCCATTATTTAATCTCATTTATGAATCCATTTTTTAGTTCGTAAAACTTTAACGACTCTGGGCATTTAGCTTTTCCAGAAACAAATTCTAATCTATGACCATACTCACTGACCCAACCAATTTGTTTGCCAGGGTTTCCAACTACTAAAGCATAAGGCTTAACTGGCTTAGTAACAACAGTTCCTGCACCTATAAGAGCATATTCACCAATGGTATTTCCGCAAATAATTGTAGAATTAGCACCAACTGAAGCTCCTTTCTTTACCAAAGTTTTTACATAACTATCTCTTCTAATAATTGCACTTCTAGGATTTAGAATATTAGTAAAAACCATAGATGGACCTAAAAATACATTATCCTCACATATTACTCCTGTATAGATTGAAACATTATTTTGAACTTTTACATTATTACCTAATTCTACATAAGGAGAAACTACTACGTTTTGTCCAATATTACATCCTACTCCAATAATTGAATTACTCATAACATGGCTAAAATGCCAAATCTTGGATTCATTGCCAATTTTTACATTTTTATCAATTACTGCTGTAGGATGTGCGAAATAATTCATTAATAGTTGTTATAAGATTCGAAATTTTGATGGTCTTTCTTATTTAATTCCTCATCTGATAAGCTACAAAAGTAATCATAAGTTAATTTCAAACCCTCAATTCTTTGAATTTTAGGCTCCCAGTCTAATATCTTCTTTGCCAAATCTATATCTGGTTTTCTTTTCAAAGGATCATTTTCTGGCAAGTCCTTAAATATCACTTTGTGACTAGAGCCTGATAACTTAATAATTTCATTAGCAAAATCTTTAATTGTAATTTCGTTAGGGTTTCCAATATTCACCGGATAATTATAATCACTATGTAAAAGCCTGTAGATTCCTTCAATCAAATCATCTACATAGCAAAAAGACCTAGTTTGGGAACCATCTCCAAAAATAGTCAAATCTTCATTTCTTAAAGATTGTCCTATAAAAGCTGGCAAAACTCTGCCATCATTCAATCTCATTCTAGGGCCATAAGTGTTGAAAATTCTTACAATCTTAGTATCTAAATTATGGAATCTATGATACGCCATAGTAATAGCTTCTTGAAATCTTTTAGCCTCATCATAAACTCCTCTAGGGCCAATAGGATTGACATTTCCAAAATAACTTTCATTTTGTGGATGAACAAGCGGATCGCCATAAACCTCACTAGTAGAAGCAACTAAAATAGTAGCATTTTTAGATTTTGCTAGACCCAATAAATTATGAGTTCCTAAAGAACCTACTTTTAAAGTTTGGATAGGTATTTTTAAATAATCTATTGGGCTTGCAGGAGATGCAAAATGAAGAATATAGTCCAAATCCCCATCAATTTGAACATATTTTGATACATCGTGCTCAATAAACTCAAAATTATTATGGTTTGTAAATAAATCAATATTTTTTAAAGAGCCAGTGATGAAATTATCTATGCCGATTACAAAAAAGTTTTCATTTAAAAACCTTTCACATAGATGAGAACCTAAAAACCCAGCTGCTCCAGTAATTAATACTCTTTTCATTTATTTAGATTATTAATTACTTTTCTGCCTACACTTTGGTAATAAAAATTTCTGTTTTCCATGGACTCTAAAGAATATAAATTTCTTCCATCAAATATTATTGGGCTTTTCATTAAAGAATGCATCAAATTAAAATCAGGATTTCGAAAAGCCGACCATTCAGTTGCAATTAATAATGCATCTACATCTCTTAAAGCATCTAAACCATTGTCAGAATATTGGATTTTATCTCCAACTAGATCTTTAACATTGTCCATTGCTTCAGGATCATAGGAGACAATTTCTGCACCAAAATCAGTTAATTCTTTAATAATGGATAAAGACGGAGCTTCTCTTATATCGTCCGTCTCTGGTTTAAAAGCAAGTCCCCACAATGCAAATCTTTTTCCTTTTAAGTCCTCTCCAAAATAAGATTTAACTTTCTTAACCAAGCTCATTTTCTGGATGTCGTTAACTTTCATTACCGCATCTATTATTTTAAACTGATAATTTTCAATTTGACCAGCTTTTTTTAAAGCTTTAACGTCTTTTGGAAAACAACTTCCTCCATAGCCAATGCCAGGAAATAAAAATCTTTTACCAATTCTAGAATCTGTACCCATTCCTTTTCTAACCATATCCACATCTGCACCAATCATTTCGCAATAATTAGCAATCTCGTTCATGAAAGTAATTTTTGTAGCGAGAAAAGAATTGGAAGCATATTTAGTAAGCTCGGCTGATTTTTCGTCCATAAATAATATAGGATTCCCTTGTCTAACAAATGGCTGGTATAATTCCTCCATTAGTTTCTTTGCTTTTTCACTACTTGTTCCAACCACTACTCTTTCTGGTTTCATAAAATCTTCTACTGCAAACCCTTCTCTTAAAAATTCAGGATTTGAAACTACATCAAACTCTACGTTGGAATTTTCTCTAATTACTTTAGTAACTTTTTCAGCTGTGCCAACTGGAACTGTACTTTTGTCAATGATTACTTTATAATTTTTAATAATCTTTCCAAGGTCTTTGGCTACCGAAAGAATATAGCTTAAGTCTGCAGAACCATCGTCACCAGGCGGGGTTGGAAGTGCTAAAAATATTAATTGTGCATCTTTTATTCCTTCTTCGATTTGGGTTGTAAAAAACAATCTTTTTTGAGCAATATTCCTTTGGAAAAAATTATCTAAATGTGGTTCGTATATAGGAATTTTTCCATTTTTCAATTTATGGACTTTTTGTTCGTCAATATCTACACAGGTAACAACATTTCCAGTTTCTGCTAAGCAGGTTCCTGTTACAAGACCTACATATCCAGTACCAATTACAGCTATTTTCATTATTATTTATTTAAAAAATTAGAAATATTTTCAATTATATAGTCTTGTTGAAAGGAAGAGAGTTCTGTATGCATTGGCAATGAAAATACTCTAGATGAAAGCCAGTTGGTAATTTCCATATTTCCATGAGAATTGGGGATTTTGGAAAACATTTTTTGCCTATGAGCAGGCACTGGATAGTAAACCATTGCTGGAATATTTTTTTCTGCTAAATATTGAATTAATTCATCTCTTTCAATTGTGTCGTCAAGCTTTAATGTATATTGATGAAATACATGATTAGAATCTAAGTTTCTATAAGGAATTGTTAATTGGTCAAAATCTTTTAAATTTTGATCGTAATAATTGGCCGCTTTTTGTCTGTTTAGAATGTATTGATCAAGTTTTTTAAGTTTAATTCTTAGTACAGCAGCCTGAATATTATCTAGTCTTGAGTTACACCCAACTATATCGTGGTAATATCTTTTGCTCTGGCCATGATTGGCTATCATTCGAAGTTTATCTGCTAGCTTATCATCGTTTGTCATCATTGCCCCACCATCTCCAAAGCATCCTAAATTTTTAGAGGGGAAAAAACTAGTACATCCAATATTTCCTATGGTTCCTGTTTTTTGAGGTTGGTCAAACCCTAAATAATCGCTACCTATCGCCTGAGCATTGTCTTCAATTACATAAAGATTGTATTTCTTGGCTAAATTCATAATAGATTTCATGTTAGACGACTGTCCGAAAAGATGAACTGGAACGATGGCTCTGGTTTTTTTAGTAATTGCCTTCTCCACTTCATCAACAGAAATATTAAAATTTTCAGGATCACAATCTACAAAGACAGGTTTTAAGCCTAAAAGCCCTATTACTTCTGTAGTAGCTATGTAAGTGAAAGATGGAGTTATTATCTCATCTCCAGGCTTTAGGTCAAGGGCCATCATTGATATTTGAAGCGCATCTGTTCCATTTGCACAAGTAATAACATGTTTTACACCAAGATAAGTAGCTAATTCATTTTGAAAAGATTTGACATGTTCTCCATTTATAAATTGAGAAGAACTCAAAACATCATTTATAGCTTGATCTACTTGAGGCTTTATCTTCTCATACTGACCTTTAAGGTCAACCATTTGAATTTTTAAATTATTTTCGCTCATCTCTATAAATTAACAATTGCGAATATAACTATATCCTAGATTTATGGCAATTCTTATATTTGATTTTTCAAATTAATATTTCTTAAAGTTGTCTCTGTTAAATAAAGTACTAATCATTTTGATAATTTCAATGTCACCATTGTCCAATGGAATATGTCAAAAAAATAAAGATTCTGTTATTTATTTTCCTTTTATCAGAGTTAGTCTAGCTGTGCAATCTCCACAAGGAGATTTTGCTGATAATTATGGGACAAATTCTAATATTGGACTTTCCATTGGCTGGAAAAATAAAAGTAATCAAACCTTTGAACTAAACTATAATTTTATTCATAGTGCAAATGTTAAAAATACAAGCGTCTTAGATCATTTAATAAATGATCAAGGATGGATTATTAACCAGTATGGTGAAGAAAATCTATATCTAATGTACCACAGGGGAGGATTAATTAGTGTAGATATTGGAAAAGTCTTAAATCTTATTGGGCCAAATCCAAATTCTGGTATTTTCCTAAAGGGAGGTATTGGATCTATGTACCACAAAATAAGAATCGAAAATCAAGAAAATTTAATTCCTCAACTCAAAAAGGAATATTTAAAATACTATGACAGGCTTACAGTTGGAGTATTATTGAAACAATACATTGGATACCAAAACATGAGCAACAACAAACTAGTAAATTTTACAATTGGGATAGAGATTATAGAAGGATTTAACAGGGGTATGAGAGATTATCAAATTGATTTAATGGGCCCTTATACTGATAATAAATTTGATGTATATCTTGGAGTAAGAGCAGGGTGGTTTTTCCCAGTTTTAAGAAAAAATCCCAACGAATTTTATTACAATTAAAATGGGTTTATTTCATTATCAAATTGCTATTGAGCTATTGTCTATTTACTTAAAAACTTCAGCTTTTTTTGGAAATAACAAATCCAAAAAATCAATAAAAGGCCAAAAAAATTGGCAAAAAAACTTATCCAAATTAAATTCCAATAAAAAAACTTTTTGGATTCATGCTGCTTCCCACGGAGAAGCTATTATGGCAAATTCCATAATTAAAAAAATTTTAAATCAAAAAAACAACCAAGTGGTAATGTCGTTTTTTAGTCCATCTGGTTATGACAACTATAATTTTGAAAATGAAAATTTTCATAAATTTTATTTGCCTATTGATAAAAAAAGATATTCAAAAAAAATTATTGATTTTATAAATCCAAGTATTTTAATTTTTGTGAAGTACGACCTGTGGCTCAATTTAATCAGTGAATGTAATAATAGAAAAATTCCGTCTTTGGTATTTTCTTCCAACTTTAGAAACAACCAATGGTATTTTAATATATTAGGAAAGTCCGCAAAAAAAATACTTCAGTCCATGAGTTTAATATTAACTGCAGATCATTCATCTAAAGAAATATTAGAAGAAAAGGGATTTTCTAATTTTAAATATTCTGGAGATACTAGATTTGATAGCTTCAATAAAGTTGAATCAAATTTAGTTTTAGACATAAAGTCCCCATGTGTTATTTTAGGTTCCTCTTGGGAAAAAGAAGAAAAAATAACTGCAGAAATAATTAAGAAGATAGACAATGTTAATTGGATAATAACTCCCCATGAGATAAAAGAGAATGATATATTAAAAACAAAAAAATTATTTGGAAATGAATCTTTACTATACTCCGAAATTGATTTAAAGAAACCGATACCTAAAGTCTTAATTGTTGATCAAGTTGGAATTCTTTCAGATCTATACAACTATAGCGATATTGCCTTTATTGGTGGAGGGTTCTCTGGTAAACTTCACAACATCTTAGAAGCAGCAGCAAAAGGGAACTTTCTTTTATTTGGCCCCAATATTGACAAGTATCCAGAAGCTAACTTAATGCTTAAAGAAGAAATTGCAGAGACTATCCACGATTCTAAGGATCTAAAAAATATTATTTTAGAGTTAATTGGAAATAAAGCTGAACTAGAGAAAAAAAAGAAAAAGGCTAGCCAAATAATTAAAGAGAATAAAGGAGCTACAGAAATCGTTTGGAAAGAAATTAAAAAATTGGTTTAACTACTCTATTATTTCTGCATCCTCGAGAATATAATTCAATTGGTAAATATCATCCACATTTAATTTTAAGGTACCCTTATAGGTTATTACTTGGTCCATTCTTAACCCTTCATATTTTTTAATCATTTGAATCTCCATTACTGATTCAGGACCAGCCTGACCGCAAAAGAAACAAGAGCTATATGGATTGGCAGAGAGGACATAATAGTCTTGAACAATATCCACCGGAATTATAAAGCCTCTAATTTGAACTTCTTTGCCATCCATTTCTTTAACAGATTCCGAAAACTTTGGAACCATATAATATGCCTGAAATTCTTCAGACCAAATCTCATCAAACTCTACATTTTTCAAAAGCTCCCAGGTAATAATATTTTGACTAAAAATATTACCTATTAAAAATAAAAAAAAGGTGGTTGCTAAAATTATTTTGTTTCTCATGTTTTATTTTTTAATGTCTTTGATATATCCAGCCTGTAGGCTGCTATTGCAGGGAATATTGCCGCGGTCATTCCTATTAGTATTGTCAAAAAAAGCAAAACTAATTCTAGGCTATCAAATACTAAAGCTGAAAATTGATAATTGTACTTAATATTTAAAAATCTAGCCATAATTCCCATAATTGAATGTCCCAATATCAGTCCTGAAATACTTCCTATTAAACCAATAAAGAAACCCTCTAAAATTATAGAAATAAAAATTAATCTAACACTGGCTCCACCAACTCTCATCATAGATATTTCATACTTTCTATCTTTCATTGAATTTAATAATGTTACAACAATACTAAAAAGAGAAATGCCGAAAATAAACAGTGACAAGACGTAAATAACGTTTACAGCAGGTTCTATAAGATCTAAAAGTTGTTTGATTTCAATGGCTGGCTCTGCTCCCATCAATGCATTTTTTTGATTGACAATTCCTGGAATTGAAAATTTTGCTCTAGGTGAATTGTAATTTACTAAAACTGCTGTTACCTCCCTATTATTTTCAGAAACTTCGGTTTTATGGTCATGAGAGTGATGGTCGTGTTCTTCAGCAGTTTTTAAATCAAAAGAACCTTTTTTATCATTATGAGGATGAACTTGCCAAACACTTTCTAATGAAGTTAGTATTAACTGATCAATAATTTCTCCTGTTGGTGAAAGAATACCTACCACACGGTACGGAAAATCTTCATGATCGTGGGTTGATTCTTCTATTCCATGACTCCCATAAAAAGAGTCACCAATATCTAATTTTAATTTCGCTGCAACATTGGCACCAATTACCACTTCTAAAGATTTATTAAAAAAATTTCCTTTTAAAATTGATCCGTTGTATATCTGGGTGATGAAATTTGGATTAGTTCCAATAATTCTATGTTTTTTATAAGAATCTCCAAGTGAGATTGGTATTGCACTTTTCACAAAAGGATGTTTGAAGAGAAAATCAACTTCCTTGAGCTTTATATTCCCGTTGGGATAATCAATATGAAATACATTACACAATACAGATTGAAGTCTACTGCCTTTCGCCCCGACAACTAAATCTATCTTATTAGCATTTTCATTAAACTTAGATCTCATTTGTTTCATGGTAAGCATAGATAAAACAATTACCATTATTGAAGAACTTAGTAAAACTACAGAAAGTCCACTTGAAAGAGGTCTAGTTATAATATTTCTCCAAGCTAACTTAAAAATCATTTAAATTTATTTGATTGGGGAACTTATCTTTTATTCTTTTATCGTGAGTTACTATTACAAGAGTAGTATTGTTTTCCTGTGATAAATTGGTTAATAAATCGACCACATTGTAACATGAATTGTCGTCCAAAGCAGAAGTTGGCTCGTCTGCAAAAATGATAGAAGGTTGATTTACCAATGCTCTAATTATTGAAATCCTTTGTTTCTCACCTTCACTAAGATTTTGAATAGAAGATTTTTTTAAGTGGTTTAACTCCACTTTTTTTAAAAGCATATCAATTTTGGGTTGATTAACCTTAGAAGACATGTATTGTGAGAACTTTAAATTGTCATTAACTGAAAGAGACTTTATAAAATGAGGGGTTTGAAATACAAACCCAATTTGTTGCCCTCGAAAATTATCTCTTTTATTGTTGGACATACTAAAAAGATCTGTATCATTCACCAAGACATTACCGGTTTGAGGAGACAATAGACCTCCTAAAATATTAAGTAAACTTGTTTTACCAGAGCCACTTTTACCCATGATAAGCATCTGACCACCATAATCCAAATTTATATTTGGGAATTTAATGTCTATTTCGCCATATTTTACAGAAATATTATTTGTGCGTATCAATTTTTTTTGATTTAATCCAATAATATAAGCCAACTCCAACTAAGGGAATACTTAAGTATTGCCCCATGGTCAATAACGAACTATTTTCTAATGTTTGGTGTTCTTTAAAGAATTCTACAATAAATCTAGATGCGAATAATAGTGTGAAAAATGCACCAAATAATTTTCCAGAATATAAATACCAATCTCTTTTCCAATAACCCCAATATAAAAAACAAAAAATAAGCCAATAGGAAATTGCTTCATACAACTGGGTAGGAATTCTTGGGATAATATAAATTGGGAGAATTAATTCATTGGTAGAGCTAACTACAAAATCATTTTTATCAATCGAAGAGAAAAAGTCTGCGTCTGAATCAATTGATTTAAAATTAAATGCGTTTGAGAAAGCTTCGCAGTAATAGGGATTCATTTTTTTATTGCCAAGAGGAACACTTACCTTTAATTGAGAATATTTAATATCGTTTATTGTTGTATCTATCGAAGTTTCATTCAGATGAATTTTTTCGCTTTCTACGCTAAAAAAAGTTGCTATTTGATTCTTTGCTTTGTGCTCATAAAAAAAACCTAAATCACTTTCAGTTCTTACTCCAACAATTTCAGAATTCATTAAATTTCCAACTCTTATAAATCCTGCAGCTAAAGCAACGGCAACCACTAATTTATCCATGGTCCACATGGTTTTTTTGTGAGTGACTTTTTTGGAGAAAATCCACATGGAAATTATTAATGCAACGGCAGCTCCGTGGCTAGCCAATCCACCTTTCCATACCATTAATATTTCGGAAATATTTTCTAAATAATAATTGGGTTCGTAAAAAATAACGTGTCCAAGTCTAGCTCCTAGGATAGTTCCTACAACAGTGTATACAAGAAGCTTATCCATCCACTGCTCAGGGGCAGATTCGTTGTCAAACATTTTTTTTACTATTTGAAATCCTATTATGAATGAAAGTGCAAAAAATAAACTATAGTATCTAAGGGTAATAAAACCATCATACAGTGCAGGGTCAACATTCCAAGATATATACAAATAAAAATTACTAATCATTTTACAAATTTAATACTAAAGAAGTGATTTAAGCAATAATCTGTTGGGTAATCAAAAGAGTATAACTAATTTTACCACATGAAAGTAGAACAAATTTATACTAGTTGTCTTTCTCAAGGTGCTTATTTTATTGAAAGTAACGGAGAAGCTGCGGTAATAGATCCATTAAGAGAAATTTCTGACTATTTAAAGCTAGCAGAAGATACCAACTCCAAAATAAAATATGTTTTTGAAACTCATTTTCATGCAGATTTTATAAGCGGTCATTTAACCCTTGCTAATAAAACTGGCGCAAAAATAGTTTACGGACCACAAGCAGATCCTAATTTTGAATCAATTATAGCACAAGACAATCAGGTGTTTAAAGTTGGAGCTGTTACCATAACTGCAATTCACACCCCAGGTCATACTTTAGAAAGTACATCCTACGTTCTAAAAGATGAGAATGGAAAAGAACACTGTATTTTCACTGGTGATACTTTATTTTTAGGAGATGTTGGTATTCCAGATGTTGCTCAACGATACATGGGCGTTTCTAAAGAAGAATTAGCTGGGATTCTATACGAATCGGTAAACAATAGAATAAAACCGCTTCCTGATGACATATTAGTTTATCCTGGCCATGGAGCAGGTTCTGCATGTGGTAAAAATATGATGAAGGAAACCGTAGATACATTAGAGAATCAAAAAAAAATAAATTATGCTTTGAACGGATCGTTTTCTAAAGGAGGTTTTGTCAAAGAGTTGACAGACAATTTACCAGAACCTCCAACCTATTTTCCGTCAAATGTAAAATTAAACAAAGAAGGATATTTAGATTTTGATAAAGTTTTAGATAGAGGATTAACCCCACTAGATTTGGAAAAATTTATCTTTTTATCTTCTCAAGAAAACACCATAATTTTGGATGTAAGAAATCAAAATATTTTTAAAAATGGATTTATTCCTGGCTCAATATTTATTGGTTTGAATGGCGGATTTGCCCCTTGGGTTGGAGCTGTTTTAAAAGATATAAATATTAAAATATTATTGGTTTGTGAAGAAGGACAAGCAAAAGAAGCAATTATGAGATTATCAAGAGTAGGTTTTGACAACTGCCTTGGTTACTTAGATGGAGGGTTTAATACATGGCAAAATTCAAGCAATCCAATTGACACAATAGATTCTACTAGTGCAAAGGAGTTTGAAAATTCTATTAATGATACCACTAACATATTAGACGTTAGACAAGTCGGGGAAAGAAATAATGGATATTTAAAAAACTCAGAACATATACCACTTGCTATAATAGATTCTGATAATAATTCCTTAAATAAATCTTCGAAATATTATATCCATTGTGCAGGTGGCTACAGAAGTATGATAGCATGTTCTATTTTAAAGAAAAACGGATTTGATAACACCATTGATGTTGAAGGTGGATTCGGATCCATTTCTAATAATACTTCATTAGAAATTTTACAAAACTAAAGAGAGATTTGGCTACTTTTCAAGAAATAATAAAAGGGGAAAAACCCGTATTGGTTGATTTTCATGCAGATTGGTGCAACCCATGTAAAATGATGAATCCGACATTAAAATCAATTAAAAAACATTTTGGAGACGACATTAAAATTCTGAAAATAAATGTTGACAAAAATGAAAAAGTTACTGGAAAATTTCAAGTAAGAGGAATTCCAACTTTCATTTTATTTAAGCAAGGAGAGATAAAATGGAGAAAATCTGGTGTAATTGAAGAGAAGGAATTTATTAATACTATAAGTTCAAATATTTAATAAATCTCTTTCTTTCCACTTTACTTTATACTTTATGACTTGTAAGAAAATTATTAATGCAAGTATTAACGGATATAGTAAAAACATTGGCAAAGAGTATTTCCACAATTTATTTTCTTTGTAAAAAAAGAATCCAGTAATTAAAACTAATAAATCGGGCAATAGTTTCAATAATAAGAGTAAAAAAAACAACCACTGAAATTTAAAAATACTTAAAAGTATAAGTGGAATTATTAAAAGGTTACATATAACAACAAGTAACCCAACTAATTTAGTAGTTAACAATCCATTCATTTTCATTTTCCCTGACCATCTTAACGATCTTTCAACCATATCTTGAATATCTTTAGAGCCTTGTGTTTCGATAAATAAATTACTGTTGAATAAAGTTTTAATAGATCTTTTATTTGATAAAAAACTATTAAGTAAAAACATGTCGTCACCAGATGAAATATTAAAATTTGAATTGAATGGCATTAATTCATTATAGGATTTTCTTCTAAAGATTAAGCCTGCGCCATTAGCTAAAATTGGAATACCTATATTGGCCATACCAATGGATATTACACTTACACTGTAAGACAAAATTCTAGACCAAACAATTCCATTTTTTTCAACTACTGCAGTTAAATACAAATCATAATTTAAATCTATACTCTTTTTTATAGAAGCAAAAAAAACATCTTTAAACGATATATCAGCATCCATAATCATTACAAATTCTGAGAAGCTATTTTGCACACCTAAATCTATTGCTCTTTTTTTTCCATGGTATTCATCTAAAAAAAGAGATTCACAATTTAAGTCTTGTTTTGAAATCCAATTATTAATTTTTTCTCTAGTTAAATCTGTTGAATGATCGTCTACAAATATTATTTTACTAACGGCTGAAATATCTTTTTGACTCTCTAAAGAATTTAAAAAATTATGAATTCTAAATTCTTCATTTCTATAGGGAATAATTAATGTTATAAAAAAATCTGACTCTATAATTTTAGAAGGTTTATTAGTTCTTAGAAAACCAATTATAGAGATGAAGATTAAAAATAGGTATAATATGAATATTCCAGAGATAATTACCACTTTATAGTTTTGGAAGTAAACAATATGCCGGCACCAATCACAGCAGAAAATGCAACATTTACTAACCATACCAAGAAGGAAACTAAAGCAAACTTAATTCCAAGAGCACTTCCTCCAAGAATAAAGATCGACAATGCTTCTCTAGTTCCTAAGTTTCCTGGTGCAAACGATGGTAGGAAGGTAACCGTTCCAAATAAAAGACCAACTAGAATTATTACTTCTATAAAATCTATAGAGATACTCAATCCTTTGAATAGAACATAATACTGAAAAATAAAAATCCAATATCTAGACATTGCAAAAAATAAAACTCTTATTTTTTTAATAGAGCTAATACTAGTTAAATGATCAGTAGAGATATTGAAATATTTAATCAATTTTAATTTATTTATTAGTGGGTGCCAATTATTATTAAATATAGTATAGCCTGTAAGAAACAATAGAAATGAGTAAAAAAACACCAGTAATAAAAAATAATATTTGAACTCTAAAAGAAATTGAGTTTTAAAAAAATACAAATATAAAAATGAAGAAAAAGCCATCATAATAGTAATAAAAAGCTGAAAAAAATTTCCAGATATAGTTGAAATTGTCACCTCTTGAGCTTTTTCTTTAAGAATCCAATTTCTTCCAATAAAATTACCTAGTCTTTTAGGAGTTACAATTGCAGTTAGATTTCCAACATATACGGATTTTAATACATTACTAAAAGTTAGATTTTTAGTACAAGGTAAAAGAAAATAAAATTTCAATGCTTCAAGGGTCCAATTGACGAACTGCAAGAGGAAAATTATTATAAAATATGGTATAATGGTAGTAGAAAAATCTTTGGCAATTAAGGATATTATATTTTTTTGACTTTCAATACATGTTAATATGTATGCAATTGCAAAAACTAAAACCAATAATGAAATAAAAAAAGTATTTTTAGAATAGTATTTAGAACCACTTAAGTAAAAATCCTTGAAAGATTTCGATAAAATAATTTTAGGTATAGATCCTGGCACTAATATTCTTGGTTATGGGTTAATAGGTATTACAAATAAAAAAATGACTTTGATAAGTACTGGCGTTGTGAGAATGTCTAAACTTGAAAATCATCAGTTGAAGCTAAAAAAAATATTTGAGAGCATCACACATTTAATTGAAGAATACCATCCTGATGAAGTTGCTGTAGAAGCTCCTTTTTTTGGAAAAAATGTACAATCTATGCTTAAACTTGGGAGAGCTCAGGGTGTCGCTATGGCAGCTAGCCTTGTAAAAGGACTTCCAATTGAAGAATATTCTCCAAGAAAAGTCAAGCAATCCATCACTGGCAATGGAGCTTCTAGTAAAGATCAAGTTGCTAAAATGATTCAAACAGTTTTGAAATTAAAAACGCTTCCCAAGGAATTGGATGCAACCGATGGGATTGCTGTTGCTATTTGCCACTATTTTCAAAATACGCAAGAAAAAACTAGTAACTATACTGGGTGGAAAGATTTTTTAAAAAACAATCCTAAAAGATCTAGTTAGACTCTAAGATTTTATTAGTAGTTTTTTCAAAATCTTCCTTAGAATAATTTTTTCTTAAATTTTGAAAATTCATGTCAGAAATTTCATTAATTGGAATTAAATGAATGTGTGCATGTGGAACTTCTAAACCCACAACAGCTATTCCAATTCTTTCACATTTAATTGCATTTTCAATTTTTTTAGCAACTATTTTAGAAAAAATAAAGAGTTCTGATAAAATATCATCTGGAAGATCGTATATATAATCAATTTGTGTTTTCGGAACTACCAGTGTATGTCCTTCTTGCAATGGGTTAAGATCAAGAAATGCAATAAAATTAGCATCTTCTGCAATTTTATAACAAGGAATGATACCCTTAATTATTTTGGTAAAAATAGAATCTTCCATTAACGCTGAATAGAAACTATTTCAAATTTCATTATTCCTGCAGGTGTACTAATATCGGCAATTTGACCTACTTCCTTCCCAAGTAACCCTTTTCCAATAGGTGAATCAACAGAGATTTTACCAGCTTTTATGTCTGCTTCATTTTCAGCAACTAAAGTATATGTCATTTCCATAGAATTCTTAACATTCTTTATTTTTACTGTTGAGAGTATAAATACCTTACTATCGTCAATTTCACTGTCATCAATTAACCTTGCATTAGCTAATTTATTTTTAAGTTTTGAGATTCTAGCTTCTAGCATACCTTGAGCTTCTTTGGCAGCATCGTATTCTGCATTTTCTGAAAGATCTCCTTTATCTCTGGCTTCTGCAATCTGTTGAGAAATTTTAGGTCTTTCAACAGACTCCAAATTTTTAATTTCATTCTTTAAATTACATAAACCTTCTTCTGTGTAATAACTAATTTCTGACATAGGGTGTATTTTGACAAAAAAATCCGCCAATAGCGGATAATAAATATTTATACAAATATAAAAAATTACTCTAAAAACTATCCAAATCTGGAGGTCTTATCACCCCAAACCATTTCAATACCTTTTCACATACTCCAGGCACATTGATATGTATCAAATAAACACCACTCGCTATTGGTATACCTGCAAAATTCTTTAAATCACA
>Ga0233444_10003590_pt1 | contig 15293 bp, 10 predicted proteins | sample SI_124_October20_6_FD_182792 | JGI IMG/M metagenome (GOLD analysis project Ga0233444, IMG submission 182792) | Seawater microbial communities from Saanich Inlet, British Columbia, Canada - SI_124_October2016_10_MG | ecosystem: Environmental > Aquatic > Marine > Inlet | place: Canada: British...
TCAATTAGTGTTCGCTGCTCCCTAGCAGCGGATAAGTTAACCGCGCCCATTGGGTCATCAGAAGCCCGGTTTATCTTGTTTCCAGACGCAATTTTTTCCTGAATGCCCTGCATGTCAGAGCGCATGCTTTGAAACGCTCTTACCTGCTGTTCGTTAAATAATTTGTTGCTTACACGCATCACTATTTCCTAGATAACGTCCATTAATGACTGGAAAAGCTCCCTAGCCGTGGTGAGAATTCTCGCCGACGCTTGGTAGGCCTGCTGAAATTCCAACAAAGAGGCCGCTTCCTCGTCGAGATTAACGCCTGAGAATTCGGCTTCAGCCTCCTCAGCAGCGTTTCTGCTCGCCTCAGCAGACTGAAGTGCGATCTCTCCCGATTGCACAGTTACTCCAAGTTCAGCAACTATCGTGCCAAAAACCTTTTGGAACCCCCCAGAATTTGAACCATTCACGTCAGCAAATTGTAAATTGAGGATCTTCTCAAGATTGCGAGAGTCTCCGCCACCATTAGAATTCTTTTTGATAACAAATTCGTCATTGAGCTCCGCATTTCCTTGCATGGTGAACTCAATATTCTCAAAAACTGCGCTTTTATTTTGTAATACTCTATTTGCGATTGAATGCCCTGTTTCAGCGTCAAAAACCTCAATGAGAGATCCTGCTTCGTTCAACACCCTAATTTTAAGCTCATCTGTATCGACTTGAGGTGCGGGTTCATCAAACACCCCGCCGAGAGATTGAGCACCAGTTCCAGTGAATATCACCAGCAAATCTTCATGTGGCATGTTGGTTAATTCAACCGTTGATCCAGCCAGGCTCGTTGCATTTGCGTCAACACGGAATGCAACTCCATCATTAGCCTTTACCTGAATTTTGTCATTAACAAGGCTAACAATGTGGTCAGTGACTTTAAAGCCCAACCGGTCCGAAGGCTTCTCAAGAACAAGGTCAGATGACGATGCATCATATTCAAAAACTAATCGGCCAGTCGTTGCTGTGGCACTCTCCCAACGCGCAACCAATCCTGTTGCCGCCGGTGTAACAGTCACAGTCCCATTTGAGGCTAAAGAAACAGCAATGTTGTTTCCACCAAAATTCATATTTAGTGGCAGCATTCCACTGGCAAGTGTTACAAGTGAGCCAGTTAATCTAGTTGTACTGCTGTTCAAACCAAAAGAAGACGCACTAGCAGCGTTACCTGATACCGCTGTATCTGGAGTAACAGCTATGATCGCGCCCGACAGGGCGCCTCCTCCGAATATCTGAAGCTCATTATTTGAATCAAAATAGGCTGTAAGCCGTCCAGGCTCTCCACCATTTACGACAATTTCTCCATTTTCCATCAAGAGCGTATAATTATTACCCTCAAAAGTTACTGAAACGGATGTGCCGTCAGCTGGAAAGGCTCTCGAATTTGAGGTCGAAACCAGGCTCAAAGTTCCCTGCGACCCTGAATTTGCGGCGTCATTAAATTGAAAACTGTCAACGGTAAATGGTTTGCCCGTTATTGCACCTGTTAAGATCAGTTGCTCGGCTCCGCCAACGACTGCTGTAGTTGCCACGACACCAAGCTCAGCAGCGTTCACAGCATTCATGATTGCTGTTGTGACATGGCCGGCAGTTGTTGCGGGTGTGTTGTTGCCATCGATATTGGTCAAATCTACCGCAACGGATGTACCGTTGATGTTAATTGTCACCGTATCAACACTGGATTGGATTGATTCCGAACCCACAAATCCGTAGGTCGTGACTTGTTTTGATGCCGCAGCAATATTGCCCGACACAGATGACAATGGCGCTTGTTTGCGCAATTCATCAACAATCGCTTGATTAATCCCGGCCTTGCTCAGCGGGGTTACGGAGCCTGCCTTAACAGAAGCCGAAAAATTAACTGCAGATGTATCTGTTGGGATGCTGATCTGGTAAGTGGCCATAGATGCAACTGCAGAACCACCATCAATCGATGAGTCGCTCGGATCAATATCAGCATTCACTTCAAAATCAATTGTCTTAATATCGCCTGTTAAATTACTCTCTATTTTCGCAAACCCGCCAAGGTTTTGGTCCTGCGTTGCGACCTTCACTTCTAACGGCGATGTCAGAGTGAAAGACTCACTAGCAGAAAAAACCAGATGCCCGGAAAGCCTAGCATTGGCAATTCGATTAACTCCAGCGCCACTGCCCATGGCAACCACACCATCTGCTGCAATACTAGCAACAGTAATAGTCAAGTCATTTACACCATCAACGCCACCTAAAGCAGAGCCTTGGATCAACATGGTGTCATTAATTTGGTATCCATTTCCTGGCTGGTTGAGGGCAATTGTCAACGTACCATTTACCAGTGTCACGTCAAACGATGCATCCTTGCCACCGCCTACAACGTTCGTCGCGGTTAAGTTGGTCGTCGCTAAATTTATGGTTCCAAATGAACCCGCAGTCGTAACTGTCGCAATCGGAGTAATAGAAGAAACACCGTCCTCATCAACGATTCTTGCTGAAAATGGTTGGCTTGTTTCACTTAAATTACTGAAGACGATATCTTCACCAAAGTCACTTTTTAGAATGATGCGAGACTTGTCCTTGGATAAATGTGCTGAAACTTTTGTGTCACCCGAAACCTGATTAAATTCAGATGCTAAATTTGTGAGGTCAGACGCAGTCACATCAGCTGTAATTCTAACTGGCATTCTATTTTCTGACTCAAATTCAAAATCAAGGGTTCCAGACGAAAAATCAAATAGTTCAGTTACAAGTTTTGCTTCAGCTTTCAGACCCATTTTGGTAAACGCTAGGTTGGCATCTTTCGCTACCTGCTTTGCAGATGATCCCTGTTTAACAGGAATTGAGGCAGCTTCACCATTGGCCATAGCCAAAGACAGCGTATGTGCTGCAGTATCATTAATAGGAACAGATGAAGCACTGCCAACCGAGCGAGCGTAAACACCATTACTCCCACTATCAACACGATAAAGACCACCAGTTCGGCTTACATTTAACCCCATTCCCCTATATGCGTCTTTTTCACCATTCAAATATTCTGCACGGTAGGTCGCATTTGCACTAAAACCATTTTTTTCGTTGAGGAGGTTAGTTATATTTTCTTGAGTTAGTGAGCCACCAGCAATATGGCGCCCTTCACGCGTAAAAATTTGCAAGTCAGATGCACTCACAGAATTCTTTACAATTGCCTCAATACTTCCCACGCCTGCAGAGATTGAAGGTACTCCACTCCCAGTTGAAACAAAATTTCCACTGCTTGTCGCAAAAGTCAGGTTGCCCTCTTTGCCAGAAGCATGGACACCAAGGTCAGCAAGAGATAAATTTGACGCGCTCCTCAAAACTCCACTATTCAGGAGATCAGCAACCTCACCAACACTCTCCCACACCGATGATGAGGGTGAGTTTGGATATGCGCTGCTATAACGGACATCGAAACTATGTAAATTATCGTCCGTTGACCCAATTCGCTTAAAAGACAGTTGCTGTAGATTATTAATTACCAATCCCTGCAGTTGGAACTCTGCAGTTGCCTGCCTATTAAATGAGGCCATCTTTGCATTTGGCGTCCCAGCTGGTATCACCGCCGCCAACCCTGAGGTGATAAAATTTGTCGCCTGAATGGGTGAAAGTGAATTCTTTAAGACCTTGGAAACGTCAAGAGGCTCTTCTTTTTTAGTTTGGGTCAGAACCTCCGTATTTATTGTCGCATCGCTGGTGTTTTTTGTGGAAGGCTCAACAGTTAATAATCCCGACGCAGCAAGTTCCTGTGGCTTGGCAAGCAAAAATTGAATGTTTGTAGCCGCTGACACTGCACGCTTAACTTCAAAAAAATCTCCACTACGGGGTGTCCCAGTAATGTCAATTGTAAACCCATCACCCTTTAACTGATCCCGACCCGATATTGGCCCAGAAAGCCCGTCTCCACGGAGTGTCCATAATTCTGTTGATTTATCAAATTGCGCTGTCAGCGGCCCTGCTGGCAAGTCCAGCGGTTTGGTTACATTAACCTCTAATTTTAAATCTGCGCTTGCAGATGGACTCAATTCAGCATCCAAGCCAAATGTTGAAAACATAGGCTGTCCCGGTCTCCCATTAAGATCAGTGCCACGACTATGTTGAGTGTTAATTTCGCTTGATACTAAGAAGGCTAAGTTATCCACATCACTCTTAATTTCCTCAACAAGCGAATATGAGTCTATTGCACCAGCCAAAAGCCCACCTTCAACTTGACTGGTTGGACGCAAGATTGCGCCCTGTCCGACAGTTACCTGAATTTTAGCAAAAGATTTAGTATAACCAATTGCGCTGTAATTAGAGCCGTCGACGAGTTGTGGGCCCATTCCGCTTGACCCTAGACTTACTTTGGCAGCGCCAAGACCTGAATAACTTACGGTCAATGTTGCAAGAGACGACATTTCACTTATCGTCTTATCCCGAAGGTCTAAAAGAGAATTGGGTGTCTGGCCACTTTGCCCCGAAGATAATATTTGTGAATTTATTGATGCCAGCTCTTTTGTTAAAAGTGACAATTCTTTTACACCCGCTTCGGTTTGCCCAACAGTGGCAGCCTGAAATTGGTCGAGCTGTTCTGCTAGGCTGTTAAACGATGCAACAAGTGATTTACCAACCTCAATAGCGACAGTCCGTGACGCTATATCTGTAGGTGATGCAGCAACATCAGCCAGAGATGAGAAGAAACGACCAATTTGGTCGTTTAGCCCGCCCTTACTCGGAAGTAAGGTATCTTCCAGCTTCGTCAGATTGTTAAGAAAAACATTGATTTTTTGATAGCTTGAATTAGTCGCATTAGACCTATCCAGCAGAAATCCGTCAAAAGCACGACGAATATCAGCAACCCGAACACCCAGCCCTGATTGATTAGCGAGGCTGGTGATGCCGCCTTGACTGCCTGAAACCTCCTGCAGATCAGCTTCTCGGCGCTTATAGCCTTCAGTGTTTATGTTGGCTATGTTTTGTCCAGTTACCGCCAGGGACTGTCGATAACTTTGGATTCCACTTTTGCCAACATCAAATAAACTAGACATGCTGATCTACCGCCTATTTGCCAGTAACAGCTGGAGCCAAGTGCCCAAACTGGGATATCAATGCTTCGGCGATACCTAAATTGACAGTTTTCGCCATTTGCGTTGCACGTTCCTGGTCAAGCATACCTTGATATGTGTCCCCGGCCTCACTACCCAAAATGTCGTCAGCGAGTTTTGCTGATCGGCCTTGTTTCATAATCTGCTGGATAAACAGAGCTTCAAATTGCTCAGCAACGTCACGGAGGTCACTTGAAACTTGACGTTTTTCAATTAACGAGGCTGCTAGCTCAGGGCCTACTGTGGTGAGAGCTTCCAATTTCGTACCTCCTATATAATTATGAGCTCGGCGCGAAGCGAGCCGGCTTCCCGTAAAGCCTCTAAAATCGCGACTAGATCAGACGGTGTTCCACCAACGGCATTTAAAGCATCGACTATGGAAGACAGCTTAACACCTGGATCAAATACAAAAGCCTTTGCACGTTCTTCTTCAGCCTCAATTGTTGTATCAGGTGTAGCCACAGCTTCGCCTGGCACAGTTGCCGCCACGCCGTCTGCTAAAGCTAGTCCCTGAGTTTGCGTTACTTGTTGATCTTCATTAACTCTCACCGTTAGGGAACCGTGTGTTACCGCCGCAGGCAAAATCCTCACATCACCACCAATAACGATGGTGCCGGTTCGAGCATTTACCACAACTTTTGCGCGAGGCCTGTCTGGGGTCACCTGAATGTTTTCCAACAAGCTCACAAATGAAACTTTTTCTGCTGGATTAATTGGCGCCCTTACTTTGATTGATGTTGAGTCTAAAGCGGTTGCGACGCCAGCGCCAAAAACGTCATTGATAGCCTCAGCAACGCGACCACTGGTGCTAAAATCACCTTGATGGAGGTTAAGCAAAATATTTTCATTCTCTAAAAATGACGTTTCAATCATTCGCTCAACGGAACCACCGCCTGGTATGCGACCAACCGTCGGCACATTTACCGTCAAGGATGATCCATCACCGCCAGTGACACCAAGCCCGCCAACCATCAAATTACCTTGAGCTATTGCATACGTCTCACCATCCGCACCAAGTAAAGGGGTCATTAAGAGAGTGCCGCCGCGAAGAGATTTTGCCTGCCCAACGGTGGACACAACTACGTCAAGTTTTTGCCCGGGCTTAATGAACGGCGGCAGGTCAGCAGTAACAATGACTGACGCTGCATTTTTACCATTCATATTTGCGGCACTCGTAACCACACCAAATTGGCTGATCATTGACTGCATTGCTTGCTGTGTGAGAACGGCATTTCCATCGCCACTTCCTGCTAAACCAACCACGAGACCATAACCAACAAGCTGATTTGATCTAACACCAGCGATTGACGTCATATCTTTTAAACGGTCAGCTTTCGCAAAGCTCAACGAGAGTGCCAAGCCAGAAAAAATAAGGATCCCTAATACAGAAACTCTATTAAGCAAGTTGATCATCCTTCTAAAATGGGGAAACTGTTCGCATTAATTCACTGAGCCATCCTTGCTTTGAAGAGTCAGCAATTTGACCAGTCCCGGTATATCTAATTTGTGCATCAGCGAGCCTGTTAGATGAGATTATATTGGTCGCTGAGACGTCTTCAGGGCGAACGACACCCCTAACTCTTACATACTCATTGCCATTGTTTAGGGTGAGCTCCTTTTGACCTGCAATCTCCATATTGCCATTTTCAAAAACGCGTACAACGGTAACTGACAAAAGCCCGGAAAAAGAGTTGGACTGCACGGCATTACCCCCACCAGCAAAATTTTGCGTTGTCCCTGCTGACAATCCTGCGCCATTACCGCCCGCGTCCTTATCAAACCCACCAGTTAAAATATTTGGCAGACCCGTTGGAAGCGTAACACCAAAGTTGTCAGTTTTCGTTGAGCTAGCAGTTTGTGCTTTTGTGGCCGAATAGGTTTCATTGAAACTAACAGTCAAAATATCGCCAACGCGTCGTGCGCGCTGATCTGTTGCAAAAAGCCCGTTCTGAGATGAATGAAAAATAGCTCCATTTGCAGGCTCAGACGATGCAAGTGCAACAGGAGGGTCGACTGGTGTAAAAGCTTGCCCCTCTATATTTGAAACATAGGATGAGCAACCTGTTGTCATGAAAAACATGAAAATAGGGATATGTTTGAGAGTTGACAATTTCATTTAAAAAACACCTTATTACAAAACAAAAGATTAAATATTTTGAGCAATAAAGCGCATCATTTCATCAACTGATGTGATTGTCTTTGAACTCACTTCATATGCACGTTGGGTTTCAATCATATCGACAAGTTCTTGAACAACATTCACATTTGAACTTTCAAGTGACCCCTGGACAAGTCGTCCCATACCCTCAGCAAAGGGGTTTGCGATGATTGGTGCCCCACTCGCAGGGGTCTCAGTAAACATGCTCTCACCATTGGGTTGCAAGCCTTGCCGGTTTACAAAGTCTGCTAAGGTGATTTGGCCCACTTCTTGGGCATCGACATTACCTGGCGTTTGGACGGTCACGATACCATCTGAAGCAACCGTAATCTGTGAAGTGTCTGCTGGAATTTGAATTTCAGGCTGAATAGGATAGCCGCTAGGAGTCACAACAGTACCCTCTGAATTTCTCATGAAAGCTCCACTGCGGGTGTAGCCGATTTGACCATCAGGCATCAGAATTTGGAAGAAGCCGTCACCTTCAATCGAAATATCAAGAGCATTGCCAGTGTTTATGAGGCTGCCTTGCGAGTGCATTTTGCTCGTGTTTAAGAGGCGCGTTCCCGTTCCAACGGAGAGACCAGATGCGAGACTTGTATTCTCTGATGTATTCTCACCAGCGCCCCGTAGAACCTGATAAAGCAATGACTCAAAATTTGTTCTATCTGATTTAAAACCAGTTGTATTCACGTTTGCAAGGTTGTTTGCAATAACTTGCATCTTGATTTGTTGTGAATTCAGGCCAGTTTTGGCAACGTGCATAGCGAAAGTAGACATTTGATTTATAGCTCCAGAGATTGAGTTGGAGCTTATATTCAGCAATAATCATGCCAACACGCTTTAGTTGTTTGGCAGTCTCATCAAAGCTGCGCCAGCTTCATCTAACTCTTTTGCCAGAGATATCAATTTAACATTCAACTGATACTGTTTTTGGATCTCAACATTATTAATTAATTCATCAAAAACTTTAACGTTGCTTGTCTCAAGATAACCTTGTTTCAAGAGAACATTCTGGTCAGGGTTAAATTCCTCCCGAACAAAGTCACCTTTTGGCCGGATTGTTCCATCAACATCTTTAGTGAGCTCAAGGTCTTGGCCAGACGTCATCGCAATTTGATTTACCAGCACTCGTGTGCCTTCAGCAGCACCAACCGGTTGAATAAAAATTTGACCATTTTCACTAACAAACATCGCCTTAAACGGAGGCATCACAATTGGTGTTAGGCTTGTGTCTAAAACAGCCTCGTCTGCTCCATTTCGCAACGTACTATCGAGGCCAAGGGTAAGATCACCTCTTCTAGTCATTCCAAGCTGGCCAGTTTTCCCTTCAATCATGAAGTAACCATCACCAGTGATCGCGACATCTGTTTGTTCACCTGTTTGGCGTATTTCGCCCTGTAAGTCAGAGAACAGGCCAGGCTCACTCCTTTTAGTAAAGACACGAGTGCTCAACGTACTATCTGACTCAAGAAATATTGACCCAAACCTACCGCCAACCTCATCACCCCGGAAACCAGGCACTTGAGCATTTGAAAGATTCTGAGAACTCACATTTTGCCTGATACGCGCTGCACTAAGTGAATTCAACGCCGTATGAATTAATTTATCCATCTTGAAAAGATCCTATACAGATGATGAGCAGTTCTTAGCAGCAAGATTACATACGAATATTAATGATCGTTTGCGTCAAAGTGGTTGTTGTTTCAATAGCTTTTGCAGATGCCTGAAAATTTCTTTGCGCAGTAATCAAGTTCACTAGCTCTTCTGTAATATCAACATTTGAACGCTCTAACGAACCTGACAAGATATTACCGTACCCTTCAGAACCCGCTTCACCAACCTGAGCCTCACCGGATACCGCAGTTTCAACATAAGTAGCGTTACCAATTTGTTTAAGGCCGTTCTGGTTATTAAAGTTAGCCAAAACGATTTTTCCAAGAGGGTTGTTTTGGCCGTTTGTGTAGTTAGCTCTAATTGTACCCGATGCATCAATTTCAAGTCCATCAAGACGCCCAGATGTAAAACCATCTTGATCCACATTTAGAACAGAGAACGGTTGGGCAAACTGAGTTGATTGACCAAAATCAATATCAAGCGCGATCGAAAAGCCTTCTTCCTGTCGTTCGTAATGAACCAGATTTTTAGGGCTGACAATACGACCACCATTATCAAAAGTCAGCTCTCCCTCGTCGATATAAAGAGGATAATAACCCTGGACAAGGTTTTGTGGCGGGGTTGTTACCACATTGCCAGTGGCATCAACATAAAGTGCAACGCCATCTGAGTTCGTAGCTTGCACAAGATTATAAATTTGCGGCACCGTGCCCACACCAAGAGCTACATCATCAAGCCCAAACCTTGCCGCACCCTTCACTTTAATCGTTGAAGTGTTTCCAGTGGTGCCTGTTGTAAAAGTAAAGTTATTTGACGAAGAGTCATATTTTACTGTTACACCGCCAACTGTATCGCCTGTGACTGGATCTTGAATTTGATTGATACGACTTTGCAAGGCTTCAGCCAGAGTGGTGCCAACGTAAAACCCTGTTGGAATTTCAATTACACCACTAATTCCATTTACAGAAACATTGAAGGTATTCTCACCACCTGTGTTACTCAAACGAAATACACTGGTAAGGTCCTCGTTAGCTGCATCTCCAACGGAAACTGCTGGCGATGATGCCAGACCTCGGCCTGCACTTAAAATCACATCATTTTTTGAATTTCCTACCGACATGAGATGATTGTCACCACCAAAATGCTCTGTTGTGTCAATTACTGATCCATCCGCAGTTGACAGCAAATATCTGCCTACCTCAATTGAGGACGCTTTTTGTTGAGCTGTTACACCTAGTGCCCCATTTGCTTCAATTAACTCACCAGTGGAGCCGCTGCTAAATGTGAAATTTGATGTATCACTATTGTAATTTACAGTCACCCCGTAGCGCTTATCGTTAAGCTGGATCTCTTCACCATCAGCAACAAATGGTTCTGTTCGAAGAACTTCACCACCACGAATTAGAACAGTCGAAGCATCATCCTGGGTTGGAACTCCAAGGTTGTTTGTCGCCTCTGCACTCGTTGATCCAAAGATTGAAAACGAGTTGAAGTTACTCTCTGTTCCAGTACCCAGCACTGTTCGGTCAACAGTAAATTCGAGCTGTTGTGTATTTTCATTATAATTCATTTTTATTGCCGGTGCTTTTTCATCAACCCAATCAGTTGTTGTTGTGGTGTCTGAGGCACCAGCAGATGTTTGCAAACCAAGAACATCCAGAGAGTCAAGTGAAGCGGCACCAACTGTTTGGGGTATCGTAAACTGTCCGCCCGCAACCTGTATTATTCCGCCCGCCGAAGTTACGGTTAAGGTAACGTCATCAGCGGGTGATGCACCTCCAGTTAATGATGTTCCAGCTATCGTTATGGTATCACCAACTTTGTATCCTGTTCCCTGTGTGGTTACGGTTACAGATGTTAAACCATTTCCTGCAGCGTTACTTACAACTGTAAACCGAGCACCAGTCCCAGACCCTGAAGTGGCTGACTGCGCGAGCCCGGTATCTGTTGAATTGGCAGTGACACCAAACCCACTAGCAACTGAACTCGACGTCAACAGACCAAGATTACTAATTTGCGTATCTGTATAAGCATGCTTGTTGGAGTCACCAATTTCACGGATAACAATTTTTTGGCTGCTAAAATTAACCTGCGCACCTTCATAAACATTTGATGAACCCTCAAAAAATGCTTCCAGTTTCTCAGACTGATTGCTCATCACATAGATATCTGCCTCGGTCAGGGTAAAACCGTCGTCAGGGAAAGAAAGCCCTGTTGTATTGATTGTAACAGTTTTGTTATTTGCATCTGTGGTTGTGTCCACGTTTGTGACAGTAAATTCGCGTCCATTGATATGTGATGCCGCAGTTTGATCAGCGATTTGAAACTCTCCGCCGATCCGAATTTTCCCATTGTTAGTAATCGGTGGAGAGGTCGTGCCAAAATTTATCGTCATGGTGTTTTGTGTAGCATCAAACTTTACCGTGAAAGATGGATTAGAAGTGCTAGCGCTAACTTGAGTTTTATTATCATAGACACTTAAGCTAGGCGTCTTACCCTGATATGAGTAGACCATATACTTGTCACTAGCAGTTGTGGTTCCAACTGATGGCGTAGCAGCAGTTGACGTAACATGCTTCAAATTGACAATTTGCGTTTTGGTCAAGATCGCATCCATTTTGGTGCCAGCTGATCGAGCAAACATTTGATTCGTAACACCAAGAGCACTGGCGCCAGCTGAGGTGCCAGCATAAGTGTTTAGTGCAGAATTTACCCTTGCTTGGGAGTGTGCCAAAAACTGGTCCCTTGTAAAATCGGGAGATGCTCCAGTCAGGTCTATTGCTTCAACGTCTGAAACATAACTGGCTGAGAGCAAGTCTACATTGACCGCCGTTGTTAATCCTGTAGATGACCCGTCCGCATTAAGCTTAAAAAGGTTGATGTTCAGCGCATCGTCAACGTTCTGAACAATTTGAACCTTACTGTCGTCTCCATATGCTTCATTAATTGCACGCTCAACTTCAGCTGCAAGTTGCGTTGCATTGTAACTACCTGGACGAAGGTCAATGTTCACTGGTTGGTCACCATTGTCCACATTTACCGTAAGAAAATTCTTTCCCCAATAAACACGACTGTCTGCATCCCCACTCTCACGGGTTGAATTAAATTGAATTGGATCAGTAACAATCTGAACCAAACGGTCACCTTCTTCACCAAAATCAAATTCGGTAACTTCACCCGTTAATTTTGCGGGCTGCGAGTCCACAAGTGTTTGTAAAGCATCTTTTTTGTAGAGGGCAGAACCTTTACCTTCAATAAAATAGTTGTCATCTGGAACATCTGTTGTTTGCATTCCAAATCTATCAATGAAGATCTGATTCCCAGCATCATCAACCGATGAAACCAAATCTGGATCAATGACTGTGTCATTGATCACCAGGCGCGTATCATATTTGTTTGTTGGGTCCTCTGCAGACGCTGACTGGGTTTTAATAAAATACATAGTCGCGATTGTTGGGTTACCCAAATCATCAAAGATTGTGATTGAGGTAGAATTGGTGAATGTATTTGGGTCGGACGGGTTAAAAGTATACCCATCCGCAAACGCAGCTCGGTCTGTCACCACATCAGCTGCAGCAGGTACGTTTACACCCAATGAAATATTACTTGTCGCTTGTGGATCACCAGAAGTAACTGGGAGCTGCAATGGAAGGGCGGAGTCGAGATCCTTTGCTGTGACTGAACCGTCATCGTTCACTGGATAAACCAAGAGATACTGACCGGCAGAATCAACAACATAACGATCGTTATCAACATTTAGCGAACCGTTACGTGTGTAGACTTTTTGTGCTGATGTAAGTGACGGCTTGAGTGTAAAAAACCCCTGACCAGAAATTGCAAGATCAAGAGCGTTCAACGACGAAGAAATGTTACCCTGCGTGAACTGCTGTTTAATACCCTTCAAAATTGCACCTGAACCAATCGAAGAAGATGCGTTCTGCAAAGGTGACGTTGCAAAAATATCGCCGAATTCAGCCCGGCTACGTTTAAAGCCCGTTGTTCCAACGTTGGCAATATTATTTGAAGTGGCAGAGATATCTGCACTTGAACCATTCAAACCAGTCAATGCGGTATAAAAAGACATTTAAGTTAACTCCTGATGGACATCGTATTTTTTAAAACCAAATCTAATAATTAAAGAAAGGTTACTTTTTGAAAGTTTGAACCTCGCTCGCACTCACGTCGCCATAACCGCGAACGTCATATACAACACCATCGGAACTGTTACCCGCTGTTGCTGCAAGAACCTCCCCGAAGACAGATGATCCAACTGATTTCATACCTGTTCCAGTGTCAGCAAATGCTTCCACCGTAATGTACTCATTATTATCGAGAACATTCTGAGGGATGTTTTCCCAACGGAAACCCAAAAGGCCAGCCTTTTGTGGCCCTAATTCTTCAGTATGAAGAATGTCGCCGTTCATCGATTTATAAAGAACACTTGTGTTGGTCGACGTGGACGGAATGTCCAGTGCCCCAGACACAGTACCTTCGGCATCAGGAAATGCCTTGTTACCAGACACCAGAACTGAGTGGCCCAGCATGTTAGCCGCAGTTGCAATCCGAAATTCCGATAGCTGGCCAGAAATAGCCTTAATGCTCTCATTCATCTCAGTTTGACCAGTCACCATTGAGAATTGCGCCATCTGAGCAATCATTTCGGTATTATCGGTTGGCTTGAACGGATCTTGATTTTGCAACTGTGTCGTCATCAGCTTAAGGAAATCATCCTGACCAAGTGTATCAGACGACTTATTAGGTTCCTTAGGCTGGTTGATCCCCAGCTTGTCAAGAATTGAATTCAAGGAATTATTATTATCAATGGAACTCATTACTCAGTCTCCCAACTATCCCTTATTTGCCCATATTGATGGTTCGCATCATCAAGCCTCGTAGAGTAGAAATTACTTCGACATTATTTTGGTACTGACGGCTTGCTTCGACCATCTCAATCATTTCTTCATTTTCATCAACTGCTGCGCGATAGACATAACCATCTGCGTCAGAAGATGGATGATTTGGCATAAAAACCCTTTCTGGATCTCGCGTGATGGCTTCAATTCCAACGACATCAACCGTTGACACACCATCACTCTCGATGGCATTCGAAAACTGAGTTGCAAATACAGGCTTTAACGATCTGTAAGCCTCTTCTTTGGACCCGGAAATAGTGCCCGCATTGGCAAGGTTGCTCGCAACTGTGTTCAATCGAATCAATTGAGAGGCCATTGCACGACCGGAAATATCAAAAATGTTTTTGATTTCAGCCATCATTCACCTCTAATCGCGCTCATCAAGCCTGTTATTCGGCTGTTTAAAAAATTGAGCGTTGTTTGATAACGTGTAGTATTCTCAGCAAATTCCATTTGCTCGACAGCTAGCTCAACTGTGTTACCATCCATTGATGGATTGATTGGATCACGAAATAATATTTTGTCGCGTCCGACGTTGATTGCTGTGGCAAGGTGCCTACTGTGGGTTACGTCTAAAGGACCGATGCCTGGAGCATGCTTTTTTATTTGATCATCAAAGCTCAAGTCACGAGCTTTGAAGTTGGGTGTTGCCGCATTTGCAATGTTAGATGCCAAGATCTCATTGCGGCGTGACCGCAACATCAAAGCCTGAGCATGGAAATCTAAATGTGACGCAATCTTATTCATTTACCGGGTCAGTCCAAAATAACTAGGGTTTCTCAACCAAAAACAGTCAATCTTGGTGTGGAAATTGCAAATAGAATGCCAAAATAGCAAAAGGGCAAAAATATGAGCAACGTAATGAGTGAAGCCAGAGCTGAAATGTCATCACCTATCAAACTGGACCCGGAAACAATCAAGATCAGGAATGCCTTAATTGAAAAATTTTCTGATAAGTCAATCGAAGATCTTAATACTTTTATTGATGATGCTCTAATTGTTGAGAGAGACGAGTTCAAGCGGCTTGGTTTATTAGCAGCTCGTATCCATATTTTAAGGCAACGAGTATTAGCACTAAAAGCCTTCAACCGCGATGATACAATAGAAGAAATTCCAAGCACGCTCCTCACACTGCCAGATGTTCGTTTCCCAGACAATGATATCACCGTTGACGACGACCACCTTGATGAAAATGATACAATTACTGATTGGCGTTCTCTCAAAATGATTGAACCTGGAGAGGTGAATGGTGTTCGTTTTTTTGAGGGAACAATGATCAACGCAACCGCAAAAGATGCAGATAGATTGATATCGTCGGGAAAGGCAATTGTTGTCGACAATGAAGGAAACCCAGTTGACACAAATTACACAACTAATGATGAAAAAACGGAAACTGAGGTAACGGAAACTGAAGGGACGGAAACTGAAGGGACGGAAACTGAAGGGACGGAAACTGAAGGGACGGAAACTGAAGGGACGGAAACTGAAGGGACGGAAACT
>Ga0233444_10003591_pt1 | contig 15291 bp, 10 predicted proteins | sample SI_124_October20_6_FD_182792 | JGI IMG/M metagenome (GOLD analysis project Ga0233444, IMG submission 182792) | Seawater microbial communities from Saanich Inlet, British Columbia, Canada - SI_124_October2016_10_MG | ecosystem: Environmental > Aquatic > Marine > Inlet | place: Canada: British...
TTCCAAAATTCATTCTTATAGCTAAAGCATCTGAAGCAGTATACCAATAACCAAATCCTTGTGAACCAATATCACATCCGTTATCTTGAATATAACTTGAGGTATTTACATTACTTGTAGCGCTAATTAATGATGTATCTGTAGGGTGTTGAGTACCACGAACAGCTGCCATATATCCTGTTCCAGCAAATAATGGGTATGGACTTAAAAGCGGAACTGTTACCCAAGAATCTATATCTTGAACTTGTAAAGTATATTCATCAGATTCTTCTAAGTAGATTTGACCATCTGCTTCATACACCTCAACAGTAACTTTTGCCCCTACAACAGAAGAAGCACTTACATGAAATGAGATTGATGTAAGCTGGGTATTTTCATAAATATCAAAAACATTAGCAAGCACTTGACCTCCACATGTTCTTCCAAGATAATACCCTCCACCAAGGTTCGTTCCAGTACCATCCCAATCATAATCAACTCCGAATACAGTATCAGTAACAATAGAGCTCATAACCATTGTATCAGTTGTTGGGAAAGAGTCAGAAGTTGCCCAAAAAGTAAAATTATGCACTCCCATACTTGAAGGAGAAAAATCAGCAGTGGTTGCAGTGGTATCATTCATTGGGTTTGGAGCCCCAACTAAATTTGAAGGTGATGACATATATGAACTAATATTTCCATTCGGCTCTTCAACATCAACATGTAAAGTAACATTGTTTTGTGTATTTACTCCAGTATTACTAACAACTGCTTCCATTCTGTATGGGTTTGCAGTTGCTTGTGCCATTGGATAGTGTGTATAATCAATACCAACATCACCTAAGGTTTGGTATCCAACCCACCATCCACCAAAAGTTTCATCGGTACATTCTAATCCATTATCGGGAACTTCTTCAATTACTACATCGTCAACGGTCCAATACCATCCCCAATAATCATTATCATCATAATAAAATTGTACTAAAACTTGAGATTGATTTCCTGCAATTGAAGAAATATTATAAGTACTAATATGAGGATTATCAGAATCTTGATTTGGCGTATTGTAAGTAGTAGCATTTGAAATTTCAAAATCAGTCCATGTAAGACCATTGTCCCCAGACACTCTAACTCCTCTAGTATCATTCCACCATCTAAAACTATGTTGGAATGTGAGTTGAACATTTTGGTAACCTGTCAAATCAATAGGCTGAACATTAGTAAATTCAGCAACAATTGGGGTCCCATTTTGATCCACGTTTGCAGGTGCTGCATCAGAATTAATAATCATAAAACCATTACTAGCTGTTGTGCTATTAAAAGTTTGAAGTGAAGCTGTTAAGTTTGTTACCATTTGAGACTGTATATCTACATTAGTAGTCCAATTCCAATCAAGAGGAGGGAGACTAGAATTAGTAAAAGTCCAAGTAGCTGGATCAGAACAATCATCAGACCATAAAGGTGCAGGTTGAGTTAAAGATGTTGAATTATGTTGATTTGTAAAAATAGAATTTGATTTAGCTTCCATTTTATAATTAACCAATGGCGCTTTTTGTTGTTGTGCAGAAACTATATTAATAGTAAATAATGCAATAAATAAAAGTATAAGTTTTTTCATATTTTGTGTTTGTAATAGATTAGTCACAAAAATATAATTTTTAATAGAAACTATCTGAAACTTTATGCTAAGTATTTAATAATCAGACATAGGAGGGCAAGAGCAAATTAGATTTCTATCTCCCAAAGCACCATTTATTCTTCTAACAGTTGGCCAAAACTTTTTAACTTTTAAATATGGAAGAGGAAATACAGCTTTTTCTCTTGAATATGGAAATCCCCAACTGTCATTTAAAGCCAAGTTCATGGTATGTGGAGCGTTCTTCAACACATTGTTAATTGGATCTACTTTTTTATCAATAACCTCTTCTATTTCTTTTTTAATACCAATTAAAGCATCACAAAATTTATCCAACTCTTGCTTAGATTCACTCTCTGTGGGCTCAATCATTACTGTATTTGCAACTGGAAATGATACTGTAGGTGCGTGGAACCCATAATCCATTAATCTTTTAGCAATGTCTAATACTTCAATGCCGTATTCCTTAAAAGATCTAAAATCAATAATCATTTCATGACCAACTCTATTATTTTCTCCGGTATATAAAACATCATAATAACCATTTAATCTTTCCTTAATATAATTAGCATTAAGGATTGCAATATCTGTTGATTTTTTTAAACCTTCTGCTCCTAACATTTTTATATATGCATATGAAATAGTAGATGCTAAAGCACTTCCCCAAGGAGCAGATGAAATTGACATACCTGACTTACCTCCCATAGAAATTAAAGAACTATTAGGTAAAAAATCTTTTAAATGCTCAACAACTCCAATTGGACCAACACCAGGTCCACCACCTCCATGAGGAATTGCAAAGGTTTTGTGAAGATTTAAATGACATACATCAGCGCCAATAATTCGAGGGTTTGTTAGTCCTACCTGTGCATTCATATTTGCACCGTCCATATAAACCTGTCCACCGTTTTCATGGATTATTGAATTTATAACAGTAATTTTTTCTTCAAACACACCATGTGTAGATGGATAGGTAATCATTAAAGCAGCAAGATTATCCTTGTGTTCAATCGCTTTTTCTTGCAAGACATCTACATCAATATTACCATTTTCATCACATGGAGTAACAATAACTTTCATTCCTGCCATTACAGCTGATGCCGGGTTGGTTCCATGAGCAGAAGAAGGTATTAAGCAAATATTTCTATGACTGTCACCTCTACTTCTATGATAAGCCCTAATAACCATCAATCCAGCATACTCTCCCTGTGCGCCTGAATTTGGTTGTAGACTCATTGCATCAAAACCTGTTACTTCGCACAACATCTTTTCTAACTCTTGAAAAATGATTTGATATCCTTCAACTTGATTCAGAGGAACAAATGGATGAATATTATTAAACTCTGGCCAACTTAATGGAAAAAGTTCAGATGCTGCATTTAGTTTCATAGTACAAGAGCCTAATGGAATCATACTACTTGTTAGTGAAAAATCTTTATTCTCAAGACTTTTAATATATCGCATCATTTCAGTTTCAGAATGAAATTTATTGAAAATTTCATGTTGCATATAATTAGATTCTCTGAGTAGACCCTGACCAAAAGTTAATGATGTAATCTCAGAATCAAGAACTTCATTAATTAAATTTTTATAATCTGAATGTAAAGAAGCAACAGCAAATACTTCTAAAATTACTTTTATTGAATCTAAATCATCTTTTTCATCTAAACTAATTGACAATGAATTATCGTTAATAATATTGAAATTAATACGATGCTTTTCAGAAATGGATATAATATCATCCATACTAATATTTCCAATAGAAATCAAAAGTGTATCAAAATAATTTGTGTTTTTTTGATGAAAACCAAGTTGTTTTAACCCTTCAGATAACTTATTGGTTAATGAATGGATTTCAGTAGAAATTGCTTTTAGTCCATATGAACCATGATATACACCGTACATACCAGCCATTATAGCTAATAGAGCCTGAGCGGTACAAATATTTGAAGTTGCCTTTTCCCTTTTAATATGCTGTTCTCTTGTTTGTAATGCCATTCGAAGAGCTTGATTACCGTCAGCATCTTCACTAACACCTATAATTCTTCCAGGAATATTTCTTTTATACTTTTCAGATGTTGCAAAATAAGCGGCATGAGGCCCTCCATATCCGAGAGGAATTCCAAATCTTTGAGTTGTACCTACTACAACATCGGCACCCCATTCTCCAGGTGGTTTTAATATAGTTAGACTAAGTAGATCTGCAGCAACTACTACGGTTATATCTTTTTCTTTTAAAATATCAGTTAAAGACGAATAATCATAAATCTCACCATATTTTGCTGGATATTGAAATAAAACCGAAAAGAATGTAGAATCAAAATGAAAACTATTATGATCAGCAATAATAATTTCAATACCTAAGGGCTCTGACCTTGTTTTTAAAATATCAATAGTTTGAGGCAAACAATCCTGAGAAACAAAAAACTTATTTACACCATCTTTTTTTTGTTGACGTGTTCGAGCATTATATAACATTATCATTGCCTCTGCTGCTGCAGTTCCTTCATCTAATAATGAGGCATTAGCCAAATCCATTGCTGTTAAATCACTGACCATTGTTTGAAAATTAAGTAAAGCCTCTAATCTTCCTTGTGCAATTTCAGCTTGGTAAGGTGTGTATGAAGTGTACCAGCCTGGATTTTCTAAAATATTTCTTTGAATCACGCCAGGCAAAACTGTATTATAATAACCCATGCCAATGTAAGAGCGATAAGTTTTATTCTTTGCACCTAAATATTTCATATGCTCAATAAAGCGATCTTCTGTAAGAGGTTTTGGAAGGTTCATTTCAGATTTTAATTGAATATGGGCTGGAATTGTTTGATCAATTAATTCTTTAATTGAAGATGCTCCAATAGTATCAAGAATTAGATTAACATCAGACTCTCTAGGCCCAATATGACGGTCACAAAAATTGTACTTTTTCATCTAAAATAATTAAGTTGCAAATTTACTAAATGAAAAATATATTTTAACACACTTTTTGTTCAAAAAAAACTTCTTTTTTTAATAAATACTCCATCTAGATCTTCACAAGTAAAAAAGTGTACTTTTGCAAAAAAAAAATAATGATTTTTTCAGATATTGGGTTAAATAAAAACATTCAAAAAGCTATAAAAGATTTAGGCTTTACAGAACCAACACCCATTCAACAAGAAGCAATTCCATATTTAATTAGTGAAGAAAAAGATCTTATTGCTCTTGCACAAACCGGTACTGGTAAAACTGCAGCTTTTGGCCTTCCAATAATTGAGAAAATTGAAATTGATCGAAGATTACCTCAAACGATCATACTCTGTCCCACTAGAGAATTATGTTTACAAATTGCAAAAGACATGGATTCTTATGCAAAATATACTAAAGATCTTAAAATCACAGCTGTATATGGAGGAGCAAATATTCAAACACAAATAAGAGCTTTAAATTCTGGCTCACAAATTATCGTTGGAACTCCTGGAAGAGTAATTGATTTAATCAAAAGAAAAAAACTTAAATTAAATGATATTCAATCTGTTGTTTTGGATGAAGCAGATGAAATGCTAAATATGGGGTTTAAAGATGATTTAGATACAATTTTAGCAGAAACTCCTGAAGAAAAGCAAACATTACTATTCTCAGCCACTATGCCAAAAGAGGTCATGAGAATTACAAAAAACTATATGTTTAGTCCTAAGACAATAGAAGTAGCAAGCAGAAATGAAGGCGCGAAAAATGTGGAGCATCACTACTACATGGTAAATGCTAGAGATAGATATCAAGCATTAAGAAGAATTTGCGATGTTAATGCAGGAATATATGGTATAGTATTTTGTAGAACAAGAAGAGAAACAAAAGATGTTGCAGATAAATTAATGCAAGACGGATATAATGCAGATGCTCTTCATGGTGAATTATCTCAATCCCAAAGAGATTATGTCATGAAAAGATTTAGACAAAAAAGCATCCAAATTTTAGTAGCAACTGATGTAGCAGCAAGAGGTATTGATATTAACGAGTTAACACATGTAATTAACTATAACCTTCCAGATGACAATGAAATATATATACATCGATCAGGAAGAACGGGAAGGGCCGGTAATAAAGGGATTTCTATAATTATTGCTCATAGTAGAGAAAGAAGAAAAATCCAATCCATTGAAAAGATGCTTAAAAAAGAACTTTTATTAAAAAAAGTTCCTTCCGGTGAAGAAATATGTGAAATTCAACTATTAAAATTAGTAGATAAGGTTATTAATACGAAAGTCGGTCCACAAATTGAAAAATACATACCCGCAATCAATGAAAAATTATCTCATTTAGACAAAGAAGAGTTAATTAAACACTTTGTTTCAACAGAGTTTAATAGGTTTTTAGCCTTCTATAAAAATGCTGGCAACTTAAATGTAGACCCTAATAACAAATCAAGCAAAGGCAGAGAAAACAAAAGAAATGAGTCTCGATCTAGCCGGAAAAATAGTAGTTCTTCAACAAGAAATGAAGGTAGCAATCATGCTGAAGAGGGGTACTCAAGATTCTTCATAAATTTAGGTAAACAAAAAGGAATGCAAGCGCAAAATCTAATCGGAATGATTAATGAGTTTACTAAAAAACGTAATATTCCAGTTGGGAAAATAGATATCTTTAAAAACTTTTCATTTTTTGAAATTGATAGTGAATTTGAAAATACTATTCTATCAAGTTTTCAAGGAACTGAATGGAACGGAGAAAGAGTTTCTGTCGAAAAATCAAAAGCTCCAGGGTCCTCATCAGGAAAAGATGATAGAAAACAATCGAAAGAAAGAAAAAGTTTTAGAGATAGAAAAAATTCTAAAACAAAAAATGAAAGCTCTGTAAAAAGAAAAAGATCAACCAAATCAACGGGAAAAGATTCTTTTAAAAGTAGGTTTAGCGATAGCAAACGAAAACGACGCTAAGCTTTTTTACCCCCAACAAAATCTTTTAAATAATAGGGCTCAAAATATGCTATATCAACAAAATCTGAATTTCTGAATTTCTCATAAGATAAATCCCCAATAAATGTAGCGCTTGGATGAAAATCAGAAACAAAAGTTGCCTTTTTGTGTTTTATAATTTCTTGAATCTTTAACGAACCATCACCAAAAAAAACTACATCCTTGTTTAAGAAATTTAGATAAGTGGATTCATTAACAATATCTGCTTGAATTTTTCTAACAAGATTATTTTCTAAATCATAAAAAGCAGAATACACTTCCATTCTTCTTGCATCAATCATTGGGCAGTATAGTTCAGATTTTATTTTTTTAGCCATTCCAAATGCCATAGCTTGTAGTGTTGACACAGCAATCAAGGGAATACCTAAAGCATAACATATTCCTTTGGCAGTGGAAACACCAATTCTTAATCCTGTAAATGAGCCAGGCCCCATACTTATAGCAACTGCAGAAAGATCAGACATCTTAATTTTTGATTTCTCAATCGTTTGAGATATAAATGGTAATAATTTTTCAGAATGAGAAAAACCAGAACCAACAATATCTTCACAACTTATTAGATTTCCATTTAGATTAAGCGATACAGAGCATGCTTTAGTGGATGTCTCAATATTTAAAATATAAGTGTCATCCATTAAAAGTCGTAATAGTGATTAAACAAATCAGATCTTAGGGAAAAAGAGTAAAACAAAGTCTTAGATTCATTTGTTTCACTCTTAAGAATTCTATTTACCAACGAAAACTCTAACTTTAGATTTGTTGTTGGGCTTAATATATAGCCTAAATTAAACTGTGTGAATTTTAAATCAGTTTTATTACCATTAAACATATCAATACCATAATTTGCAGACCTATCGTTATAGTCAGAATATATATTACTTCCATAAGAAATAGTATCACCCACATAATCCGCCCCAAACGAAGCTTGAATATATTTTAGATTAGTTGTCACCCTTCTGTTTCTATAACTTAATATAAAAATATTTTCAATAAAATTTGCACCTAGTGGATGAGCTAACTCCTCATTATAATGCCCATAATTTGCACTATTCCAATGAGAATAAGTAAATGGTCTCGTATAATTTTGTTCCAAATGAATTGTTAAGTTGGGAATACGTAAGAAATCAAAACATTTATATCCAATTTGATAACCGTATTTATTAGCCCAGTAACCATTATTAGCTTTTAATTCATTAAGTGTAAATTCATCTAAAACTAACTGACTAAATAAAAATGATCTTGAATTAACCTTATATTTGAGATTTAATCCAATTAACATATTGTCTGGAGAATTAATAGAATATTCGACTGGCCTAAAAAATATAATAGGATTTAAGTAATTAATATCAAATCCGTTAGCGCCAAGAGCATGATTATTTTTCCATATTACAGATTCATAAATACCTACAGTAAATTTTGAATTAACTGAATAAGAAAGAAAATGTGAACTCATATATTTCTTAGCATAACCCATATAATCATAGCCGTTATCATACGACAAATAATTTTTCATATCCTGCAGCTCAGCATATAAATTGGTATATTCAAATTTCCCAAAATGTGTTCTTAATCTAAGAAAAGGATAATTAAAAGAATTATCAGAAAGCAATAAAGACCTATACCCATCTCCAATAAAATGCTTACCATGTCCAAATTGAATCGTTATATTTTTCGAAGCCTCAACTGAGAGAAAGCCCGAAGATTTAGCATAGTCAAAACCATCATTATAATATGCGCGACCCCTTCCTTGTCCAGGAATTACATAATCTTGAGTTGGAGTCCTAATTAGAGAATCAAGATAGTTAGGGAAAATAGATTGATTTTCAACAAAAGAGGTTTGAAATGAAAGCTTATCTCCAATGTATCCATCAATTAAAAATCCTCGAGTATTTGTGAAAGTATTTTTTGAATCATAAGACTCATAACCCAAAGCTAGATTAGATATAAGAGAACCATTTACAAGATAATCCTGCCCTTTAATACGAATCAAATGTTTATTAAAAAAAGGATGACTTAATATCCTATTATGAGAATAAAAATTAGATTCTAATAATGAGTCAATATTAATATTAACAGAATTAGTAATTAGAGGTTTAAAAGAAGTATGATTTACATTTTGATGAATTTCAGATCCTAAAAAATTATTAAAATCATATCCTAATGGAATATTTGTGTACTGGGGATAGGCTTTAAAACCAAAAGTTAAAATTAGAAATAGTACTATCCTAAAAAATATACTTTTCATCATTCTGTTATTTTGGTTAACCAATCAAATAATGTGAATTCAGAAGAAACTTTTATTGTAGATAAACCAAATTTTTTACCAGCAATAATATCTGAATCTGAGTCCCCAACTAAAAAAGAATCTTCAATTTTCATATCTGGAAAATCTAACTTTGCATTTTCAAGCATACCTGTTTTGGGTTTACGACAATTACAGTTATCTACTTCTAAACATGGACAAAAATAAATCTTATCTATTAAATCAAAATCAACACTTAATTTTTTTTGCATTTGCAAATGCAATAAATTAAGATCATCTTCAGTCATAATTCCTTTCCCAATACCCTGTTGATTGGTAACGATAAGAATTCTTTTAAAAATTTTATGAAGTTTACGAATTGCAATATCAGAATTTTTTATAAAAACAAATTCGTCAAAATTAGTCACATACCTTTGCTCTAATTTTTTGTTAATCACACCATCTCGATCTAAAAAAAGAGTATCGAACATTATAACTAATCGAAAAGTTTATCTTCAATTATTTGACAAAATATGTGTCCAACTATGATATGTGCTTCTTGTATTCTAGCTGTATTTGAAGATGGAATGATTATATTATGTTGACATAAATCCTTGATTTTACCACCCTTACCACCACTCATCCCAACACTTAACATGTCAAGACTATTTGCCATCTTAACAGCATTTACTACATTCTCAGAATTTCCAGATGTTGAGAGAGCAATTAATACGTCTCCTTTTTCACCTATTGCTTCAAGCATTCTAGAATAGGTAGATTCAAATCCATAGTCATTTGAAACGGCAGTCATATATGATGAATTAACATGTAATGCTTCCGCGTACAACGGCTTTCTTTCTTTAATAAATCTACCGCTCAGTTCTGCAGCAATATGCTGCGCATCAGAAGCACTTCCTCCATTACCACAAAGAAGCAGCTTATTACCATCTTTAAATGCTTTAATAATCTTTGTTGTAATCGTCTCAATTTCTAAAATTAATCCTTTGTCATTAATTACCTTTTGAAGGTTATTAAAAGAATCATTTAAAATATCAGAAATATGTTCTTGCATAACTTATTTTTTGCTAAAATAGTTGATTTTTAAATAAGCATCTAATGTCTTCTTACCAATCATTTCCCATTTATAATCTGTGGCAATTAAATCATATCCATTCTGTTTAATTTCTTCTAACAATTTGGGATTATCAAGTGCTTGATTGATAACTCTTGAAAGATCTAAGCTGTTTTCACTTTGAAAGATATAGCCTGTTCTATTGTTTTCAATAATCTCTTTAAATGACGGCAAGTCTGAAACAATAACAGGCTTTTTGTAAGATAAACTCATCATTAACACACCACTTTGATATATCTTTCTATAGGGCAAAACAACAATATCAGCAGCAGAATAATAATTAGACACATCACTATGAGTTATAAACTTAATATCTAATTTACAATATTTACTTATGGCTAACTCATCAATTAACTTTTGATAATTTGAAAAATCATCTTTCCATGGCTTACCTGCAATTAATAAAACTACATCTGAATGCTTCTTTATAACTTCTGTAAGAGAAGACAACAAAATATCTAACCCCTTAACTTTTTTAATCATTCCAAAAAATAACAAAACCTTCTTACCTTTTTCTACACCCAATTTTATTCTTGACTCATTTTGATTGTCTTTAATTTCTATAAATGGCAAGTAGTTACCATGTGGAATAATAGATATTTTATGAGCTAGACTAGTGTTTTTTTTAGTTATTTCATCTAAACTATATTTGTTATGAGTAATAATAGTATCAGAAAAAAAATAGATTAATCTTGAGTAGATTGAAATAGAACTAACTGATGAAAAACTTTTAACATCATGAATAGTTATTGCAACCTTTGCTAAAAGTAGTTTTGCAATAAGTATATTAAACAGTACTAAAACACTAGACCCAAAAAGATGATAATGGAAAATTTTACAAGCCTTATATCGTGCGTGAAAATGTGATTTAAGTGAGCCTAATAAATAAATAAGTAATGAAAAAATCTTATTTTTTCTGTTAAAAACATTTCGATAAAACTGATGAAAAGAAAGATTATTAATGAAAGGATTTACAGTGTTCGAATTAGTATAAAGATGAACATCTGTATTATTTGCTAACAATCCTTTTGCTTGTCCAAAAAGATAAAAATGATGGGAACTACCATGAGCCCCAAGATGATCTATTATTGCAACTTTTAATCTCATGAATTAAAAAGTCATAAATATACTGTCTTTTATTAGTTTTAAGTTTCAAATTATGCTTTAAAATTTCAAACTACTACTCATTTTCTAGTATTTGTATATTTGTTTAATAAACAATCCATCTCTGAAAACAAGATATGCTATTTAATTCATTACAATTTATTGTTTTCTTTCCAATTGTTATCGCATTATATTTTCTAATTCCTTATAAAAAGAGATGGATTCTTCTTTTAGCTGCTAGCTATTATTTTTATATGTGCTGGAAAGTTGACTATATCATATTGATTATTGCCTCAACTGTTATTGATTATATCTGCTCAAACAAAATGAGTAAATTAAATAATCAAAAAAGTAAAAAACCATGGCTAATAGCTAGTATTATTAGTAATTTAAGTATTCTATTTGGATTTAAATATTTCAATTTCTTCAGCGAAAATATTCAGTACATATTTAATAATTATAATATTTTTTATGAAATGCCTTTTTTTAATGTTTTACTTCCAGTTGGAATTTCATTTTATACATTCCAAACTTTAAGCTATACTATTGATGTTTACAACAATAAAACTCCAGCACAAAAACATCTTGGTGTCTTTGCTGTATATGTTTCATTTTTCCCGCAATTAGTAGCTGGACCAATCGAAAGATCTAATCACTTACTTCCCCAATTTTTTAAAGAATATGATTTTTCCTATGAGAGAGTAAAATCTGGATTAGAAAAAATGCTTTGGGGATTTTTCAAAAAAATTGTTATTGCCGATAATCTAGCAATCTTAGTTGATGGTATATATAACAATGTGGATAGTTACTCTGGTATAGCTTTAATAATAGCCACAATATTTTTTACATTTCAAATTTATTGTGATTTTTCTGGATATTCAGATATTGCAATTGGAACAGCAAAAGTTATGGGTTTTGAATTAAGAGAAAATTTCAAAAGACCATATTTTTCCAAATCTATACGTGAATTTTGGCAAAGGTGGCACATAACCCTATCAACATGGTTCAGAGACTATGTGTATATTTCTTTAGGTGGAAACAGAGTGATAAAATGGAGATGGCATTATAATATTTTAATTACTTTTTTACTAAGTGGCTTATGGCATGGGGCAAATTGGACTTTTATTATTTGGGGAGCCTTGCATGGTTTTTATTTAATCACTGCATTAATACTATCAAAGCCAAAGAAAAAAATATTCAAAATCATTACAAATATTAGCCCTCTAACAAATAAAATACTGGATGTATTTTTAACATTTATACTAGTTGCATTTGCATGGATATTTTTTAGAGCAAATTCACTAAGTGATGCTATCTATGTGATTACAAATTTATTTAGTGACTTTGACTCTATTTCAAATACTAATGCTATTAAAATGCAGTTTAGAGGAATTGGTTTATATACCGATGATATTATCAAAAGTTGTATTTTAATTATTATGCTTATTTCATATAGCTTGTATGAAAGAGACGGAAATGTATGGAAAAAAATAAGTGAAAAACCAAGATGGTTTAGATGGGGAATATACTATATTTTAATCTTTGGCATACTTTTTGTTGCCCCTCATTCTACGGCAAATAACTTTATATATTTCCAGTTTTAACTATGAAAAAAGATATAAGAAAACTTATTACTAATTGCTGTATATTTTTTATTCCAATATTTATTTGGGTGTTAATATTGTTGCTTATAGATCCATTTAATTATTTTTCAAATAACAATGTTGTTGATGAACAAACTAAACACCAATCTGCTAGAAAACTTAATTCATTATTGTATAATACCATTGCTTTTAAAAACAACCCTACGTCTAATGTAATAATTGGAGATTCCAGAATAAAAAGACTACCAATTAAAGAAATAAAGAATATTACTGGTGATGAATATTTTATTCTTCATTCAAATGCTGCAAAACTTAATGAGATAATAGATCTCTTTTGGCTATGTAATGATTTTACTAAGCTAGAAAATGTATTACTTGGTATTAATTTCAATTTATATAACGAATATGCATATGCCAACAGAGTTCAAGAAGTAAAAGAAATAAACTCGAATCCTCTTTTGTATATATTTAATGGAAGCGTCTTAGAAATCACTTTCAAAATAATTTTTAATCAAATTACAGGTCTTGGTTTCCCAAATATTTCAAGAAATATTATGTTAAAAAAAGCTATGGATGGAAAAAGCACACTTGACAAACAAACTTGGTGGAATTTTAATATAAATACCGTTGCAAAAAATCAATACTCAAAATATAATTACCCAAAAGAGTTAAAAGATCGATTAGAAGAGGTTTCTGCTTATTGTCTAAAAAATAATATAAAGCTAACTCTTCTAAATGTTCCTCATCATAAAGATTACAGAAAGAGAGTTATTGATTTTAAATTAGAAGAAGAGGAAAAAATCTATAAAAACGACATTACAAACATCGGGAATGTAATAGACTATGATTATGCAAATTCAATTACAGAGTGTAAGAAATGTTTTACCGACCCAATACACACAAATGATTCAATAAATTTAATTATTGTAAAAGAAATTTTTAGAGACTCACTTGTTTTAGGAAAAAAACTATAATCTCCAACCTGCTAAATAGGCTTTATTAATCAATATAAATGTTGAAAGATTAAGTTTTATTCTTGGGCTTAATAAAAATCTAATATTATTTTTAAAGAATAAAATGAGACAAAAAACAAAAGCAAAATAACCCCCAATTTTCCTTAAAAAATAGATGTGATTTTTAATATTCTGTGTTAGAAAAAAATCACTTCTATAAATTTTATGTTCTCTTGTTTTCATAAATGATTTGGAAAGACTTCCAACTTTATGATATAATGTAGCGCTTGGATTATACAGCAATTTATGTCTTTTATCTTTTAACACTCTATATAAAAAATCTGTATCATCAAAATAGACAAAATACTTCTCATCCATTAAACCAATATCATCAAAAACTTCTTTTTTAATTAACAAACAACAAGTAGAAGCATATTCAGTAGTTGCTTTTTTGTTGAAGTAACCTTCATCTTTATAATTCAAACCTATATGAGTAGGTAAAAACCCATTATACTTATTAAAAACTCCTCCTGCATACCAAATGATATTTTGATTATCAAAAAAATTAATCTTAGGACTAACCAAGCTATACTTGTCAGAGCGAATTGATTTGATCAAAATCTCAAATAAATTATCTCCAAACTCAACATCATTATTAAGTAATAAAATATGCGAACAATTATCTTTCAATGCACTAGAAATACCTTTGTTGTTGGCACTTGCCACACCTTTATTAATACTATTCTTAATTATTTTGACTCTTGATTCTTTTAGCTTATTAATTTTTTCTAGTGAATTATCTGTAGATGCATTATCAACTACATATAAAAAAAAAATTGGAAATTTTTGATTAAATAAATCTTCAAGGAATTTATCTATAACTTCTGATGAATTATATGTTACCGTTACCACTCCTATTTTTTCCATGAAGATAAATTTATTTCTAACATTTTCTCTAAAAGAACAATATCCTCTTTAAACAAATCATATAATTGACTCTCAACATGAACAGACAAATTGGGTGTTTTTTGATTAAATAAGATTTCATTTACCGAAGCAATTATTTTTTTTGGCACAATACTCTTAATCACTTTCCTTATAAATATTTTAGAATAAAGGAAATTAAACAATCTAAAACGAGAACTCTTAGAGCGATTATATTTAGAGTCAAAATTAATATTTTTACTTACTTTTAAACCTAGGAAAATTAAGGCCTTAGAAGTAAAATCTTTATTATTCTTTTTTAAATCATCGTAATTTAAAATACAGATATTTTCTTTTCCAAAGACATCGATGTATTTTTTTACTTGCTGATAATAATAACTTAACTGGATATATTGCTGATAATAAAGAGAGTGATTTTCAATAGAAGAGTCGTTTAACACATCAGCTAAATTGTATTTTATAAAACCCAACCTCTTATCCATTTGGTAATGAGAAACTGTTCGTTCAACCGGATTTCTTAAAACTATGATAATCTTTGCATTGGGATTATATGAAAATATTCTCTCTGAAACTTTTGGGTAAAATAAATATGAAACACTTGCCTCACCTAATAATTGACTCTTTTTATTTTTAAGAAATAGATTATGATATGTATTAATATCAGATACTGGCTTAGATTTATAGTATAATTTTTGTTTATTTAATTCTAAATGAGAAAAAAAATCTGGCTCTTTTATTGTA
>Ga0233444_10003592_pt1 | contig 15289 bp, 17 predicted proteins | sample SI_124_October20_6_FD_182792 | JGI IMG/M metagenome (GOLD analysis project Ga0233444, IMG submission 182792) | Seawater microbial communities from Saanich Inlet, British Columbia, Canada - SI_124_October2016_10_MG | ecosystem: Environmental > Aquatic > Marine > Inlet | place: Canada: British...
TAATCCAGAATTAACAACATCTGAGCCTTATGTTATGGGATCTCATGCTACATGTTCGGGAGCATGGGTTAGTGGACCGGAAGATCTTTCACCACCAGAATATTTTTGGGGTTACAATAGAATGTTAACTGTTGATGGCTTGTTTGGTGCTGGAGATACAGTGGGGGGCAGTGCGCATAAATTTTCATCTGGATCTTTTACTGAAGGTCGTTTGGCAGCAAAGGCAGCGGTAAAATATATTGAAGATAAAAAAGCTGATGGTATAAAAGTTAGCGACAAGCAGTGTTCTGACCTTAAAGAAGTTATTTACAAACCATTAGAAAACTACACTGTTGGTCGAAATGAAATTACTGGTGGAACAGTTTCGCCGAGTTATATTTCTCCCATTCAAGGTCTACAAAGACTTCAAAGAATTATGGATGAGTATGTTGGTGGAATAGCTACAAATTACATGACAAACGAAAATATGCTTAATAGAGGTTTAGAACTACTAAAATGGCTAGAAGAAGATTTAGAAAATGTTGGTGCAGAAGACTATCATCAGTTAATGAGAGCTTGGGAATTAAAACACAGAACGGTTACTTCTCAGTGTGTAACAGAACATACCAAATTTAGAAAAGAAACACGTTGGCCTGGATATTACTACAGAGGCGATCACTTAAAACTAGACGATGAAAATTGGCATTGCCTAACAGTTTCAAGAAGAGATCCTAAAACTAAAAAGTTTACTCTGGAGAAGGTTCCAGTCTATCATATTGTAGACGAGAAAAAGGAAAAGAAAGCTTCATAAGGTTTAATGAAGCTGCTTGATAAATCCGATAAAGAAATAAAAGAAGTTGCTCAACCAATCTGGGATAATTTAGTAAAATCATCTAATATTAAAGATTATGGTGGTTTTACAAAAGATTTTTCATCACAAATGCTTTTTGGAGCCAATGAAGTTGAACTTGGTAAACAATGGGCAAATAATAAACTGCTAACTAGTTTATCAGAAGATCAGGATTTTTTAGGTACTATAAGAAGGGGCCAATACATTACAGTTCTTTACAAACAAACTAGTAATACCCAGCCAGGGGAATTTTTGGGTAGATTAGTATTAGGAGAAGAAGACAGTCTTATTAAAATATTCGGAGCCACTATTTATTAATATTGACTTACTAATTGTACAGGAATATTCATAAAGTAGTATGTATGAAATTTATCTCCCAATCGTTCAAGTCAATATTGATATTTTTTTATTACTTTTTTTAAGCTTAGTTGTTGGTATTCTTTCAGGTCTATTTGGAGTAGGCGGTGGTTTTTTAATGACACCTTTTTTAATTTTTATGGGTATACCACCAATCTACGCTGTTCCAAACGAAGTAAATAATATTTTAGCAACATCAGTTTCTGGTTCTTTAACTCATTGGTTTAAGGATACTTTAGATTACAAAATGGGATTAATGATTGTGGCAGGAGGTGTAGCAGGCACGCTAATAGGTATTTCTACTTTTTCATATTTTGAAGGTATTGGAAAAATCAGTGTTATTATTTCCTTGCTTTACATGTATCTCTTAGCAATTGTAGGCACCCTAATGTTAATTGAAGTAGTAAGAGCAGCTACACAAAAAAAATCTGCTAAAAAAAAATTGCATGAACACAATTGGCTACAAGGCTTGCCTTTACGAATGAGGTTTAAAAAATCAAGATTATACGAAAGTGCTTTAACACCAATATTACTCGGTTTAATAGTTGGATTTGTAGCAGCGATGATGGGAATTGGAGGAGCTTTTTTGATGGTACCAGCTATGATTTATATTGTTGGAATGCCTATTAAATTAATTCCAGGAACATCTTTATTTGTTACGATTTTTATCAGCGCAATAGTAACTGTTCTTCACTCTTTTAATTATGGTACAATAGATTTTTTCTTAGTTGTTCCATTAATTCTTGGCTCTATCTTTGGAGTTCAACTCGGTCAAAAACTGGGTCAATATCTTGAAGCCAATCAACTAAAATCTCTATTTGCAACGTTGTTAATTTCAGTTGCTATCGCAATAGCTTATGACTCTTTTTTTAGAGAACAATCACAGTTAATTAATACAAAACAAGTAATTCAAACTGACCTGAGTAAATATGCTGAATTTTCAGTTAAGTTGTCTAATGAGATGCCATTTTTATATGGAGCTTTTGCAATTATTACAGCTATAAGCCTTGGAATTTTAGCCGCTTACTTAAGAAAAATTATCTCAGATTTAAGAAAGACGAAACCAAAAGAAGAAGTTAAATTTCCAGTTAAATAAATTATTTTTTTTTATATTTTTGTTTTTCAGGAATAACACCTCTAACGCCACCTCTAGGATCTTCAACATCACCCTTTCTTCTTGGAATTAAATGTAAATGACAGTGCATTATTGATTGACCTGCATCTCTTCCTATATTTACCCCAACATTGAAGCCACTTATCTCTTCATCTAGTTTATTTAGTTCTTCTTTTTGATTTTTTAAAATTTCATCTAATTCAGTCATTTCTTCTTTTGTGAGTTCAAAGAAATCAGAAACATGTCGATTGGTAATAATTAAAGTATGATGCTTGGTGACGGGATATACCGTATCTCTAATTATAAAAAAATTTTTAGTTGCTGAAATGACTTTACAATTAGTTTTGTTACAAAATATACAGTCTTCTTGACTAGAAGACATTAAGCACTTCTATAAAGTTTAGTCATAACAAATTCTTTATGACCTAATGCTTCGGCGCATGTTAACCTGCCATTTGCAACTCTTAACATAGATTTTATTAACTCATCTCCAGCTTCAGACATGTTCATTTCACGCGATAAAAGTTTAGATACATCGCAATCAATATGCTCACCCATACCTTTTACAGTTAATGGGTTTGCAGTTAATTTAACAACAGGTTCAATAGGGTTACCTACGATATTACCTTGGCCTGTTGGAAATAAATGAATATTAAAGCCTGCTGCAGCTTGAAGAGTAATGCATTCAGCTGCTGCCGACGAGGTATCCATAAAATATAAACCTTTTCCTTTCGTAGGTTCTTCGGCAGGTTCTAATACATCTATAAATTTACAAGACCCAATTTTTTGAAAATTACCAAATGCTTTTTCTTCAATAGTTGTTAATCCACCAGCAATATTTCCTGCAGTAGGCTGACTATCAGAAAGATCATCTGTTGCTTCTTTTAAAATAAAGTCATTATATGAATTCCAAGTTTTCATAAATTTTTCTGAAGCCTCAGGAGTGGCTCCTCTTGTAGCGCAAACTTTTTCAGCACCTGTTAATTCTGAAGTTTCACCAAAACACAAGTGAACACCTAAAGGCTCTAATTTATCCATTAAGTTTCCAACTGTTGGGTTTGCAGCTAATCCAGATGTCGTATCAGACTCACCACACTTAACTGAAATCCAAAGATCACTTAGAGGACACTCTTCTCTTTGTTTCTCTGATGCCCACATTGCAAATTCTTGAGCTTTTTTAGAAGCTTTCATTATAGTTTCTATGTCACCACTTCTTTCAATATGAAAACCCTCAACCGGTTTTCCTGTTTCAGCTATAGCATCTACAATTTTCTTCGTCCATTTAGGTTCAATTCCAATAACAATAACCGCAGCAACGTTTGGATTTTTTCCTGTACCAATCATTGTTCTAAAATGTAATTCTAAATCTGCTCCAAACTGAAGTCTCCCATAAGAGTGAGGAAGTGCAATTGTTCCTTTAATATTATTTGCTACCGCTTCAGCGCATGCGTTTGAAATATCATCTACTGGAAGAATAATAACATGATTACGAGTACCAGCTCTTCCATTTTCTCTTTTATACCCTAAAAAACTTTTTGGAATTTCCATAATTAACTTACCACTTTTTCGTTTTTACATTGTGAACGTGAACATGTTCACCTTTTTTAATATCTTTGACTACTTTGCCAATATCGTGACCGTATTTAAAAATTGTATCACCTGTTTTAAGATCTTTAAGAGCGATTTTATGCCCTAGTGGCACCTCATTGATTGATGGAACGCTAACAGTCTTATCATTTTCCATTATCCATGCACTACATTCTTGACTCTTTTTAGTGGTTTCTATTACTACAACTCCTACGTTGTCTTTCTCGTCGTGAATTATAAGATCTGGGTGTGACATAAATTATTTTATGGATATAGACTAAATTCTGATATATTTAAAGCATGAATTTTTAATTAATACGCCTAAAAGGAATTATATTATGGCTAAAATGACAACTGAAGAAGCTTTTGTAAAGGTATTGCAAATGCATGGTATTGAACATGCCTACGGAATTATAGGATCTGCGTTTATGCCAATCTCAGATATCTTTCCCGATGCTGGTATTACATTTTGGGACGTTGCTCACGAAACAAATGGTGGATTAATTGCTGATGGCTACACAAGAGCTACTGGAAAAATGTCTATGGTTATTGCACAGAATGGTCCAGGAATTACAGGATTAGTTACACCAATCAAAACAGCTTATTGGAATCATACTCCATTACTTTTAGTGACACCTCAAGCTGCAAATAAAACAATGGGCCAAGGCGGATTTCAAGAAGTTGAACAAATGAATTTATTTAAAGACATGGTTTGCTATCAAGAAGAAGTGAGAGATCCTTCAAGAATGGCTGAAGTTTTAAATCGTGTTATTGAAAAAGCTATTAGAGGATCTGCGCCAGCACAAATAAATGTTCCAAGAGATTATTGGACACAAGTTGTTGATATAGATTTGCCCCCAATTATAAGGTTAGAAAGACAAGCAGGGGGAGCTGATGCAATTGAAAAAGCTTCAAAATTATTATCAGATGCGAAATTTCCAGTAATACTGTCAGGCGCAGGAGTAGTAATCGGAGGTGCAATAGATGACTGTGTTAAGTTAGCTGAAAAATTAGACTCACCAGTTTGTTCTGGGTATCAACATAATGATAGTTTTCCAGGAAATCATCCTCTAGCAGTTGGTCCCTTAGGCTACAATGGCTCAAAAGCAGCTATGCAATTAATTTCAAAAGCTGATGTAGTTTTAGCTCTTGGAACTAGATTAAACCCTTTCTCTACATTACCTGGTTATGGAATTGACTACTGGCCAAAAGATGCGAAAATTATTCAAGTTGATATGAATTCAGATAGAATTGGTTTAACTAAAAAAGTTTCTGTAGCTATTTGTGGAGATGCAAAATTAGTTTCTCAACAACTTTTAGCAAAATTATCACCAAAAGCTGGAGACACAGATAGACAAAAAAGAAAAGATATAATTCACCAAACTAAATCTGCATGGCTACAAGAATTATCTGGTTTAGATCATGAAGAAGATGACAAAGGTACAGTTTGGAATAAAGAAGCTAGAGAAAGAGATAAAGATAGAATGTCACCAAGACAAGCGTGGAGAGCTATACAAGTTGGTATGCCTGAAGACGTTATTATCTCAAGTGATATTGGAAATAATTGTGCAATAGGTAACGCCTATCCAACGTTTGAAAAAGGAAGAAAATATTTAGCGCCGGGATTATTTGGTCCTTGTGGATATGGATTTCCTGCAATACTTGGGGCTAAAATCGGTTGTCCAGAAACACCAGTGATTGGATTTGCTGGAGATGGGGCTTTTGGAATAAGTATGAATGAAATGAGTTCTTGCGCAAGAAAAGAGTGGCCTGCCATTACAATGGTAATTTTTAGAAACTATCAATGGGGCGCAGAAAAAAGAAATTCAATTTTATGGTTTGATGATAATTTTGTTGGGACAGAGTTAGATCCAGAACTAAGCTATGCTAAAGTTGCTGATGCATGCGGTTTAAAAGGTGTAACCGTTAAAACAATGGAAGAAACAACAAATGCAATTAAACAATCTTGTGAAGATCAAAAAAAAGGTATTACAACTTTCATAGAAGTAATACTTAACCAAGAGTTAGGTGAGCCATTTAGAAGAGACGCTATGAAAAAACCAGTAAAAGTTGCTGGTATCAACAAAGAAGACATGAAAGTTCAGAAAAGTCTAAATTAATTAACAATTAATGAAATCTAAAAATAATAATAAAAGTTTTGGGATTCTATTTTTTATTGTGTTTTTAATCATTGGTCTTTGGCCACTCATAAATTTAAATCCAATTAGAATATGGTCACTAATAATTAGTTTAATTTTTTTGATGTTAGCGTTTTTTAAGCCAGAATTTTTAAAACCACTTAATGGTATTTGGATGAAGTTTGGTGAACTACTTGGCAGGGTTATAGCACCAATAGTGATGTTTGTAATTTTTTTCTTAGTTGTTACACCTTTAAGTTTTTTAGTTAGATTATTAGGCAAAGATTTATTAAAGATAAAATTTAATAACTCTAAATCATACTGGTTACAGAAAAAAAATGATAGCTCCTCAATGAAAAAGCAGTTTTAATGGAATGTTTTGCTTTTCAATCTTATTGAAAGCTAGACATAAATTCATTTCTAGATTAATTATTAAAAATAAATGATTGAATTTATAAAAGAATTTTGGGAGTTTTTAAATACAAGAAAAAAATATTGGCTTTTTCCTGTAATGTTCGTTTTAGCTTTATTTGGTTTTTTAATTGTATTAAGTCAAGGTTCGACTTTAGCTCCACTTATATATACAATTTTTTAATTAACATTAATTCCAATTCTAAAATAAATGAAAATAATTAAGAAAATATCTAAATCAATCTTGTTAATACTTACCTCTTTATTGATAGGAATATTATTTTGTGAGTTAATCCTTAGAGTTAAACATAACTACGTTATTAATTACGACATTGAGATGTGGAAGTATGCCAAAAAGCTAAAACAAAAAGTACCAAATGAAAAAATAAATCATATCCATATAAATAATAAATCAGCTTTACTTCAAAAAACTGAAATTAAAATTAACAATCTCGGGCAAAGAGATATTAATTATGATAACTCAATTTTAAAAAATTTTGATAGAAGTTTTTTAATTTTAGGTAGTTCAGTAGCTTTAGGTTGGGGTGTAGATAAAGAAAAGATTTTTTCTAGTATCATGAACAATAAAGCTATCGAAGATAATAAAAAATGGATTTTTATTAATGGCGGTGTAGGAAATTATAACACTGAAAGATATATAAATAATTATTTGGAAAATTGGAAGTCTCTTCAATTTACCGATTTAATCATACATTTTTTTGTTAATGATACTGAACTAATTCAAAGTGCAAAAACTAATTTCTTCACAGAAAATTTACATTTAGGTGTTGTTTTGTGGAAACTAATAAATTCATATGTTTCAGTTTTTAATCCTGAAAACATCACTGAATATTATAAAAAACGTTATGAAGATGATTACAAAGGATTTATTATAGCAAAAAATGAACTTAATAAATTAAGCTTACATTGTAAGAAAAATGGAATAAATTGCCATATAATTCTAATGCCAGATTTACATAAATTAAATCCATATAAACTTGATTTTATTGATAAGAAAATTCATGCAGTATCTAAGGATTTAAATTTTTCATATTTTGACCTAATAGGTACTTTTAATAAAATTGAAGCAAATAAACTTTGGAATAAATATAATGATCCTCATCCAAATGATTACGCACATAATTTAATGGGAAATGCAGTGTACAATTTTTTAAATAAATGATTTTTTCATCAATTGAATTTTTAATTTTTTTTGTATTATTCATATTAATCATAAAATTTTTTTCAAACTATCAAAAAAGTATAATTATAGTATTCAGTTTATTTTTTTATAGCTATTGGAATCCAATTTTTATTTTATTAATTTTATTTTTATTAATTTCAAGTTATTCATTTATTAAAAAAGATATTTCTCTTAAAATTTCTATACCTATAGTTCTTTTGCCATTATTTTATTTTAAATATTCTAATTTTTTAATAAATATTTTAGATTTAAAAATACTATCTGATTTTAGTTACAAGTCGGACTTACCATTAGCTATTTCTTTTATAACATTTACAATTATAGCAATTTTAGTAGATGTAAAAACTAAGAAATATAATGAAAATATCAATTTTTCATCTTTTTCAGAGTTTCTCATATACTTTCCTCAATTAATTGCCGGTCCTATTCTCAGAGCTAATGAATTAATTCCGGCATTAAAAAAAAAAATTATTTTTACCAATGATAATATTAGATTTGGAATTTTGCTTTTTACCGTTGGGTTTGTCAAAAAAATATTTTTTGCAGATAATATAGGATCTTATATTGATCCACTATTTATTAATCCAGATTTAGTTGATAATAAAGATTTTTTTAAAGCTTACCTTTTATTCCCTCTGCAAATTTATTTCGATTTTAGTGGATACGTTGACATGGCTCTGGGCATATCTAAAATATTGAGTATAGATTTACCAATTAATTTTAACAAACCTTATCATAGCAGATCAATCACAGAGTTTTGGAGAAATTGGCATATTACTCTTTCAAAGTGGTTTAGAGACTATCTCTATATTCCTTTAGGAGGCTCTAGAGAAGGTACTAAAAAAATGTATTTTAATTTAATTATAACAATGTCCATCGCCGGCCTGTGGCACGGAGCTAGTTTAAATTTTATTTTATGGGGATTTTTAAACGGATTAATTTTATTTATTGAAAAACAAATAAAATTTTTCTTTAATTTAAATGATTTTATAAAAATAATTTTAACTTGCTTTGTAGTCTTCAACTTATGGGTAGTGTTTAGAATCCATGATTTTGAGCTAATGTATTTATTTTTTACTAACTTATTATCTAATATTAATACAATATTTTATTTTGAAAATATTTCTTTGTTGGCATTGGTTATATTTGCTATTTATACTCAAAAGTTTGATAATTATAAAAGCATAGAATCAATTTCTAAAAAAACTAAACTAGTTTTTTTATTACCCATAACATTAATTGTATTATTAACAGGTTTTGCAATTAGTACTGGCACTTCAGAAAAATTTATATATTTTGATTTTTAATGTTTTGTCTGACGAAGAATTTAAAGGATACGATCTAAAATAATGTTAGCTATAGTTTTATGACCATATTTGCTTAAGTGTGCTGGGTCGTGCTTTAAAAAAATCTTGTTTTTATTTGTTTCCTTGCAGAAGAAATCTTTTATTTTTATATATCTAAATTTTCTTTTAATTAAACTTTCCTCAATTATGTTTTCAGCAAAGTCATTTTTTTTACAATTGCCGCCTTTTAGTTGTTGACTGTAAGGCAAAACAATAAATTCTACTTTATAATCATTTTCCTCTATATTTAATGTAATTAAATCTAAATACTCTTCAAGATAATCTAAATTTTTTTTGTTGTTAAATGCATTTAATGAAAATTCATAGTACTTTTTTTCAGCATTAAAAATAACTCCTTTAGTCCACACATAAATTACAGATTTTGAACGAATAAAATTATTAATTTTAATCAAAATTATATTTTTTTTTAATTTAGAAATTAAATTTTTTCTACTTATAGTATGAGTGCTATTTAAGTCTCGAGGCACGCCATCAAGATCATCTAGCGAAAACGTAATAAATATTTTTTTTACTTTATCTTTCTTAATTTTTTGTTTTAAAATATTATAATTATTTTTAATATCACTACCTATTACACCTAAATTATAAATATTAATATTTTGAAGTTGATTATTTAATATACCTGTAAAAGTTTCAGATTGTTTTATGCCATTTCCGAAGGTGACGCTTCCTCCTATAAAATATATATTAGGACTATCATTGTTTGATGTTTGTCCTGGCGATATTCTAAACCCATTACTATCTGTAAAAATTTTACTGCCAAATACTTTGCCTTTATTTATGTTAGGATAATTAAAATTTATATTTGATAATTCTTGGTTAATTATTCCTTTAGATACGCCTTGTGGGGTTATATCCAAAAATAATCTGAGTAAGATTTCTAAAAAGAAAACTACCAAAGATATTACTAGAATATTAAATAAAATGACTTTTTTCATAGATTTTTAATAATAAATAAATTAATGGTATATATAAATTAAATTTAAACACTAATGCTATCTTTTATTAAAGAATTCACTGAATTTCTCAAGGTCAGAAAAAAATACTGGCTACTACCGATTATTATTATTTTAGCTCTTTTTGGTGTTTTAATAGTTTTAAGCCAAGGTTCAGTTGTTGCACCTTTTATTTACACAATTTTTTAGTGACTTCAATTTTAGGAATATCAGCTTTTTATCATGATAGTGCTGCTGCATTAGTAGTTGACGGGAAAATTATTTCTGCTGTGCAAGAGGAGCGGTTTTCAAGAAAAAAACATGACGCAAGATATCCATTCAATTCAATAAACTATATTTTAAAAGACTCAGGTTTAAAGCTTAACGATATTGATCACATAGTTTTTTTTGAAAAACCCTTTTTAAAATTTGAAAGATTACTTGAAACATATTTAGCATTTGCTCCAAGAGGATTTAAATCATTTAGTTTGTCAATGCCGATTTGGTTAAGAGAAAAGTTATTTCAAAAAAAATTTCTTTTTGATAAGCTGGCACAACATGATGATAATTTTAAAGATATAGAAAAAATTAAATTTTCAGAACATCATTACAGCCATGCAGCAAGTGCTTTTTTCCCCTCTCCTTTCGATGAAGCAATAGTTTTAACTTTAGATGGAGTAGGTGAATGGGCAACTACAACGGTAGCAGTAGGCCGAAATAATGATCTTGAGATTTTAAAAGAAATACATTTTCCACATTCTATTGGTTTATTATATTCAGCTTTTACATATTATACTGGCTTTAAGGTTAACAGTGGTGAATATAAAGTAATGGGATTAGCCCCGTACGGTGAACCAAAATATAAAAACTTAATTTTAAAGAATCTAATCGATTTGAAGGAAGACGGATCTTTTAGATTAAATATGAAGTACTTTAATTATGCCACAGGACTAACAATGACAAATCAAAAATTTTCGAAACTTTTTGGGCATCCCGTAAGAGATGCTGCTAAAGATAAATTAACACAATTTCACATGGATATTGCAGCTTCTGTACAAGCTGTAACAGAAGAAATAGTTTTGAAGATAGTTAAATCTCTTTCAGAAGAATATAAAATTAAAAATCTTTGTCTTGCAGGAGGGGTGGCTTTAAATTGTGTAGCCAATGGAAAGATTTTAAAAGAAAAAATATTTAATGACATTTGGATACAGCCTGCTGCCGGAGATGCTGGAGGATCTCTTGGGGCTGCCCTAGCTTATTGGCATCACGAGCTTAATGAGCCTAGAACTAATTTTAGCGATAAAATGCAAGGTTCTTATTTAGGACCACAATATGAAGATGAAGAAGTAGAAAAAACCCTAAGTAAGTTGGGAGCAAAATATGTAAAATTAGATTATGAGGAATTAATTTCTCGAGTGGCAAAAGATTTAGCTAATGAAAAAACTGTGGGCTGGTTTCAAGGTAGAATGGAATTTGGTCCCAGAGCTTTAGGAGGAAGATCGATATTAGCTGACCCAAGGTCAGAAAAAATGCAAAAACAACTTAATTTAAAAATCAAATTTAGAGAAAGTTTTAGACCTTTTGCACCCTCAATTTTGAGAGAAGATGTGTCAGAATGGTTTGAAATGAATTATGACAGTCCTTACATGCTCTTAGTTTCGGAAGTAAAAAAATCAAAACAAATTAATATGTCTAATTCAGACTCAAAGTTATTTGGAATTGATAAATTAAATGTTAAAAGATCATCTATACCTGCAATTACTCATGTAGATTATTCAGCCAGAATTCAAACGGTCCACGAAGAAACAAATAAAAAATATTATGACTTATTATCAGAATTTAAGAAACTTACCAATTGTCCAGTCCTAGTAAATACGTCTTTTAATGTAAGAGGAGAACCAATTGTGTGTTCAGTAGAAGATGCTTTTAATTGCTTTATGGGAACTAATTTAGATATTTTATCTATTGGCAATTTTTTATTATACAAAGAAGATCAAAATCAATCATTAATAAAAGATTATAAAAATGAATTTGAATTGGATTAATGAAGCTAAGCAAGTATAAAAAAAATATACACTCTCAAAATGGTGAAGATGGTATTTTACTATTTTTACTAAAAAAATTAAAAATTTTAGAAAAAAAAAAAGATTTATGGTGTTGTGAATTTGGAGCTTGGGACGGTATTCATGGAAGCAATACTTTTAATTTAGTTAAAAATTACAATTTTAATGCCGTCTATATTGAAGGTGAAAAAAGTAGATTTAAAGATTTATTAAAGACTCAGAAAAAATATCCAAAAATTAAAGCATTTAATAAATTTATAGAATATAAAAAAAAATCTAAAAATTTATTAGACAATATTCTAAAAAAAACTAATATCAAAAAAAATTTTGATATTTTATCGATAGATATTGATTCTTTTGATTTAGCTGTCTGGAAGTCATTAAAAAATTACAATCCAAAAATAGTTGTAATTGAGATTAATAGTGGAATTAAACCTGGTATAGATCAAGTTCACTCTAAAGATAAAATTGGAAATAGCTTTACATCAACCGTCTCTTTTGCAAAGAAAAAAAATTATGAATTAGTTTATCATACAGGAAATTGCATTTTTTTAAAAAAAAAATATATAAAGATGATAGGTTTAAAAAATATTTACATCAACAATCCTGAATTACTTTTTGATAAGTCTTGGCTAGATAAAAAAGAAAACTTTGTAAAAATTATTATAAAGAGATTTTTACCAATAAAATTAATTGATTTATTAAAAAAATTAAGAATTTTATTGAAGATTTAATATTGACACAGGATCTAGTTTAACGTCAAACCAATTTAATCTAATATCTAAATGCGGTCCGGTGGCTCTACCACTTTGTCCTAAAGTTCCAACTATTTGTCCTTGCTCAACTTTTTGACCTTTTTTAACATTTATATCTTTCATGTGCATGTATAGAGTGCTGACTCCATGTCCATGGTCAAAAATAATTGTACCGCCAGTAAAATACATATCTTCTTCAGCCAATGTGACTTCTCCATTCATCATTGCTTTAACTGGAGTTCCTTCTGGAGCATGAAAATCTATACCATAATGGGGCCGTCTTGGTTTACCATTTAATATTCTTTGACTGCCATATACTCCTGTAATTATATATTTATCAATTGGATAGATAAATTTTTTTTTAAAAAAATTATAAGCAGTATCTATAGATCTAGCTTTACCTATTAAAACGTTATCTTTCTTAATTCTTTCATAGACCTTTGGTGGTGGAGTTACTTGTTTTGGAGGTAATCCATCAATTTTTTGTATTTTGTATTCTCTTTTTAAAATTCTTTTTTGAATAGTTTTTGAATTACCATTCTTGATTATTTTGATAACTACATCATTTTTTCTATCTCTACCCAATCCAAATGCAAAGTATCCATTTTTTGAAACCCTGACTTTTTTATTATCTATTTGAACTTTAGAATCTGGATCAGTTTTACCTAATATAAATGATCCTTGTTCAAATTTACCCTTAAACTCAGCTGAATGTGAGAAATTGATTTGAAAAAAGAGAAAAAGGGCTAGAAGTAAGATTTTCATTTTGCTGTCCAACCACCATCAATAATTATTGAAGTACCAGTAATCATTGATGCTGCTTCAGAAGCTAAAAAAACAACTGATGTTGCAACATCACTAATAGTAACCACTTTGTTAATAGGTGTATTTTCTTTTACATATTTATTGTATTTTTTATCAGCAAAATATTTTTTAGTTCTAGGAGTTAAAACTATATTAGGGCATACACTATTCACACGTATATTATGTTTAGCCAAATCTAGAGCCATCCCTTTGGTAAGACCTTCAACGCCAAATTTAGTCATACTATAGACTGTTCTTTTTTGACCAGCCACTAAACCAAATATTGAAGAGATGTTAATTATTGATGCTTTTTTTCTTTTTAACTTAATAATTTGATTAGCACAGAGTTGAGCTACATTAAAAACAGCTTTTGTATTTACATTTAAGATAGTTTCCATTGAAGACTTTTTTACATGTAAAAAAGGTTCTGGAATATTTGTTCCAGCATTATTAACTAAAATATCTAAATTTTTTAACTTAGTTATAAATCTTTTCATTTTATCATAATCGTTAACATCACAGTTAAATGAAGTGTATTTAACTTTAAGTTTTTTAATAATTTTTGCTAAGCTATTTAGCTCAGATTGATTTCTTCCAATGGCAATAATATCTCCGCCAGCTTCTGCTATTGCTTGAGCAATACCTCTACCTAAGCCTTTTGTAGCTCCTGTGATTAAGGCTGTTTTCCCTTTAAGATTTATGTCTTTTAAAAAAATTCCCATTATTGTGCTGTCCAACCTCCATCTATAATCAGTGATGTCCCCGTAATCATTTCAGAAGAGTCTGCTGCTAAAAAAGCTACTGCGGTAGCAACATCACTTTCTTTTGCTACTCTACCTAAAGGAATTTTCTTTAACATTTTATTTTTAAATTTTTTATTCTTAAAAAATTTTTTAACCATAGGGGTTTCAACAAATGTAGGACAAACAGTATTAACTCTTATATTATAAGCAGCTAACTCAAATGCCATACCTCTAGCTAAACCCTCAACACCAAATTTATTCATATTATAAACATTTCTACCTTCACAACCAACTTTACCTAGTTGGGATGACATGTGAATAATTGAGCCACCAATTTTTTTTCTATTTTTAGCTTCAATCATTTTTTTAGAGCATAGTTGAGCAACGTTGAACGCAGCTTTCATATTTAAATTAGTTAAATATTCCATATTTTCTTGTTTTACTTTTGTAAAATGTTCTGGCCTGTTGTTACCAGCGTTGTTAACTAAAATATCCAGACGATTAATTTTTTTTAGAACATTTTCAAACTCATAAAGTCGAGTGACATCACAAACAAATGACTGACTTGATCCTTTTGTTTTTCTGATAATTTTACTTACTTTGTCTAAGTCAGATTTAGTTCTACTTAAGATTATAACTTTTGCACCGGCTTCAGCTAAAGCTATAGCACAAGCTTTTCCCAAGCCTTTACCAGCCCCTGTAATAAGAGCTGTTTTATTTTTAAGATCAATTTTTTTAAGCATTAGAAAAATAATGTTTTAATATCAGTATATATTAATTCAATAGCAACAAATAATATTGCTAGTAGCCCAATCCAAGCAATCCATTTATATTTTTTAATCCAGCTAGATATTAAATTTGCAGCAACAGCCATTAAAATAATAGATAATAATAATCCAAATATTAACAAATGATAATGATGACCCGCAGCACCTGCTACACCTAAAACATTATCAAGACTCATTGTAAAATCTGCTAGCAA
>Ga0233444_10003593_pt1 | contig 15288 bp, 17 predicted proteins | sample SI_124_October20_6_FD_182792 | JGI IMG/M metagenome (GOLD analysis project Ga0233444, IMG submission 182792) | Seawater microbial communities from Saanich Inlet, British Columbia, Canada - SI_124_October2016_10_MG | ecosystem: Environmental > Aquatic > Marine > Inlet | place: Canada: British...
ACACCATAGCCATATATTCTCCCAAATTTATTAGCATGTTTTTCTGCTCTGTAGATTATTCTAAAAAGAAGTGATATAAAAACAAGAATTAAAAGGCTTGATCCAATAAACCCCCATTCTTCCCCAACAACACTAAATATATAATCTGTGTCTTGAGCAGGAACAAAATCTCCTTTGGTTTTGTCGCCTTCTAGAAATCCTTTCCCCCAAAATTTTCCTGAACTAATAGTTTGCATAGATTGATTTGAATTATAACCAATTTGTTTTGTATCTGATGTTTTTCCGAGTATTACCTCAAATCTATCTCTTTGGTGCTTTTTTAAAACATGATTATATGAATAATCTGCAGAAAAAATAAAAAGGAAAGAAATTAAGTACATCCCTAAAATCTTAGTCCAATTAAATTTTAAAAAACGTTTATTTCTATAGATGTTATATAGCATGTATAGAGTTATTAAAATAAAAAGATAACCGATAATTATCTTGACCCCTAATAAGATCGTAAGGACAAATAACAGTATAGAAGCACACCCAAGAATAATATATGCTAATGTTAAGCCCTCTCTATTTAAAACAAAAAAGAAAGCTAAATATATGATTGCAGAACCAGGATCATGAAGAGCAATTAAAGATGCCGGTAAAAAAATAATGATGAAAGCTTTGAGTTGATTTTTTATTATGTTTAAGTTATATTTTCTATCACTTAATAATTTTGCTAGTGCTAGCGCAGTAAATGCTTTGGCAAATTCTGATGGCTGAATACCGATACTTCCGAATCGATACCATGATCTTGCCCCGTTAATTTCTGTTCCAAAAAAAAATAAACCAATTAATGAGAATAATGACAAGATGAAAAAAATACTGGCAAATTGCTGAAAAAATTTAGCATTAATAAAGAGAATCAATATAATAAGTGGAATACTCAATAAAATCCATAGTAGTTGTTTGCTATATTTTGTAGAAAAATCAAAAATTTGGATACTTTCCTCTGAATACGTAGCAGCAAAAATATTTATCCAGCCAAAACCTACTAGTATTATGAAAAAGAATACTAGGAGCCAATCGATACCTAAGAAAATATTATTTTGTTCCTGCCTCAACTTTATTAGGTTCTTTAATTTGACTTTGATATATTGAACTTAAATCCGTAGCTAACATTCGATCTTCAATCCATTTTCTTTTTACTTGTCCAGTTAAATACTTTTCAATTAAAAGACTTGTTATTGGTGCTGCCACAGTAGAACCAAATCCTCCGTTTTCAATAAATACAGCAACTGCAATTTTAGGATTGTTTTTAGGTGCAAATGCAACTAAAATTGAGTGATCGGGTAATTTAATTTTATTTCCGTTAACCTTCATGAAATTTTCTGATGTCCCAGTTTTACCAACAATATCAATACCCTTTATATTAACCCAACTAGCTGTTCCAGTTTTAAACACTTCATGCATCCCTTCAATTATTGGTTCAAAATGCTCCTTATCAATAGAGGTTTGTTTTGGGTGCCTATATACTGAATCACTTATTATTTTATTGTCAATATTTTTTACTACGTGAGGAGTAAAGAAAAAACCTCTGTTAGCAATTGCTGCAGTAACATTTGCCAGTTGTATGGGGGTTGTTAGTACTTCTCCTTGCCCTATTGCATTTGAAATATTTGTTGAGGCATTCCATTTATACTTATACATCCGGCTATAATAATCTCCATTTGGAATTAATCCTTTATCGCCTTCAGGTAGATCATATCCTAAATAGTTACCTAAACCAAAACTTCTTACATGAGAGCTCCAATTATTCATGCCTTCAATTGGGGTGTTGTTTTTTTCAATAATTCTTTTGTAAGTATTTGCAAAATAACTGTTACAAGATTTTGAAATTGCTGAATGTAATTCAATTGGTTTCCCAAAAATATCACAATGACATTTCATAAACTCCTTCTTTCGGTTTCCATAACGATAGCCTCCATTACAATAAAAATGGCTATTTTCATTTATAACTCCCTCTTGAAGACCAATTAAAGCATTAATTAGTTTGAAAGGAGAACCTGGAGCATAAGTTCCTTTTAAGCCCCTATCATACATTGGTTTATTGATTGTGTCACCAAGCAGTTTTACAGAATTAGGAGATCGTAAACGTCCTACCATCATATTAGGATCATAGCTTGGCGCTGTTATTAGTGCAAGAATCTCACCGCTAGAGGGTTCAAGTGCTATGATGCCACCCCTTTTTCCTTTCATTAATGACTCTCCATATTGTTGTAGGTTACTATCTATAGTAAGTGTAATGTCTTTTCCGTTTACAGGCAAAGAATCGTAAATACCATTTTTAAAAGTTCCCATAATTTTATTTAGCCGATCTCTTCTAAAATATTTTTTCCCTTTTTTTCCTCTAAGTACCTTTTCATATTGGGCTTCAACCCCTGCTTTTCCGATTAACTCTCCTTGCTCATAGTAATCATCATTCTTAGCAACTATTTCGTTTACTTCATTAATATACCCTAAAATATTTGCTGCTGATTTTATGGGATAATTTCGTATGATTCTTTTTTGGATATTAAACCCCTGAAATTTGTGTAATTTTTCTTGAAGAAAAGCAAAATCTTCCTTAGCAAGTTGTTTAAGAAAAACAGACTCTAGCCAAGGGGCATAATTCACAGCTTTTTTAAATCTTTTTAAAAAATCTTCTTTGGTTATTTTCAACAACGAGCATAGTTCAATGGTATCTAGAGGGATGACCTCATTTGGAACAATAGTTACATCATATGATAATTGATTAGCTACTAACAATTCACCATTTCTATCGTATATGTAACCTCTCTCTGGAAAATCAAACATAACTTTTACAGCAGAATTTTTTACAGGATTATAGTTACGACTTTTCAATATTTGTAATTGAAATAATCTCCCAATAAATAGTACTCCTATTACAGAAATTAAAAAATATAGTAAAAAACTTCTTTTCATAGTTAATTAAGTTGTTTTTCTCTTAGTATATAAGAACCTGCAAAATAAAGAATCAAAGTAAAAACACTTGAGTACAAGGTATTTAATAAAACTGTTCCCATATTTTGAAAACTAAAATTATCTAGTGAAAACAATACAAAATGGTGAATAATAGTCATGGTTACAACATAATTAAAGACCTGTCCAAATGTTTCTGTATGAAGATCAAATAGGAGGTAATCAATATTGTTTTTTTTAAAAAATAGTTTAATGAAATATAAACGTAGGAATGCTATAATTAATAGAGATGCAGCATGTATTCCGCCAGTATCAGAGAAAAAATCTAATGTTAAGCCGTATAAAAAAGCACAAAATAAAATGATGAATCTATTTTTGTTTAAGGGGAATAAAAAAATAAATGTGATGTATAAATATGGGTTAATATTACCTGAAAAATTAATGTTATTAAACACCAATATTTGGAGAAATAGAATCAAAACAGTCCAAATAAATACTCGTATTTTATTCATTGCTGTTGTTTTCAAGATTCATTATTTCATGTTTATCAAAATCTTTAATTACATAAATATTTTTCAGATTACTCATGTCATTAAAAAGTTCAATATTTACAATCCTTTTTATTGAAGCCTCTTCTTCAGTGTCAATTACTTTTCCAATAGGTATTCCAGCAGGAAAAATTGTTGACATACCGCCAGTTACAATTGTATCCCCGTTTTTTATGATTGCTTGTCTAGGAATATCTAATAGTTGTAAAATATTATAATCAATACCGTTCCACATTAAACTACCAAAATATGAGCTATTTTTTAGTCTGGCATTAATTTTACTATTTCTGTTTAAAATAGATTGAACTCGTGAGTAATTATTTGATACATGCTCTGTAATACCTACAATTCCTTTAGAGTTAATTACAGCCATTTCGTTTGATATACTATCATTTTTCCCTAAATTAATAGTTAAGAAATTATAGTTCCCACCAAATTGATTTTTTTCTATTTTACCTTCAATAAAATAAAATCTTTGTTTAAAACTGATGGTATCATCAAACTTTTTTGACTTAATTTCAGCTATCAATTGCGAAAGTTTCTGAACTTTATTTTTTAATACTAAATTTTCGTTTAAAAGTAAAAGGTTTTCCTTACTAAGATGTAAATAATCAGTAAAAGAATTTATTTTATTGTAAAATCCGCCTGTAAATGAATTGGCAGAGTTCACAAATTTACTTTTATGGAAACTACGATTATTAACTACTAAATTAATTGCTATAAATTCTAAAAGCAAAAAAAATAAAAAATACCGATACTTCTGAATAAAATAGATGAGTTGTTGCATAAGAAGTAAAGATGTCTGTGATTATTTCATTAAGACACTTTTGTATTTATCTAATTCTTTCAGGGCTATTCCAGTTCCTCTTACAACAGCTCTAAGCGGGTCTTCCGCAATGTAAACTGGTAAGTCTGTTTTTCTTGAGAGACGTTTGTCTAAACCTCTCAACATAGAACCTCCTCCAGCAAGGTAAATTCCAGTGTTGTAAATGTCGGCAGCTAATTCTGGAGGGGTTTTAGAGAGAGTTTCCATAACAGCATCTTCAATTCTCAAAATTGATTTATCTAATGCTTTTGCTATTTCTCTGAAAGAAACCTGTACTTGTTTTGGCTTCCCACTAAGCAAATCTCTACCCTGAACTAACATATCTTCTGGTGGATTATCTAAGTCTTCTGTGGCTGCACCAATATTTATTTTTACTTTTTCAGCCGTGGTGTCTCCAACATAGAGGTTATGTTGAGTCCTCATATAATACATGATATCATTAGTAAATAAATCACCTGCTACCTTTACAGACTGATCACAAACTATACCAGCCAAAGCTATTACTGCAATTTCAGTTGTTCCACCACCAATATCTATAATCATATTTCCTTTAGGTTCCATGATATCGATACCAACCCCAATTGCAGCAGCCATTGGTTCATATATTAAATATATTTCTTTGGCGTTCATATGCCTAGCGGAATCTTGGACCGCTCTTTTTTCAACTTCGGTTATGCCAGAAGGAATACAAATTACCATTCTGAGTGCTGGTGGGAAAAGCTTCTTTTTTATAGCAGGAATTTTTTTTACAAATTCCTTAATCATTTCTTCGGATGCTTGAAAGTCTGCAATTACACCATCCTTTAGTGGGCGAATTGTCTTTATATTTTCATGCGTTTTACCTTGCATTAAATTAGCTTCCTTGCCAGTAGCAATAATTCTTCCAGTAACTCTATTTCTTGCAACAATAGATGGGCTATCTATCACAACCTTACCATTATGAATAATAAGTGTATTTGCCGTTCCTAGATCGATGGCAATGTCTTCTGTCATGAAATCAAAAAAGCCCATAAAATGATTAATTTTCTAAATGTTTGTGATTACTTACAAATTTAATAAAAATAAGCTAGTAATTACATTGATTTTTAATGTTTAAAATGTCTGGTGCCAGTCATTACCATGGAAACATTATTTTTATTGCAATAATCAATGGTTAATTGGTCTTTAATTGAACCGCCTGGCTGAATTACATTTGTAATTCCAGCTTTATCAGCAATTTCTACACAGTCAGGAAAAGGAAAAAAAGCATCACTAGCCATAGCCGCTCCTTCGAGATTAAAATTAAAATTTATAGCTTTTTCTATTGCTTGTCTTAAAGCATCAACTCTGCTTGTTTGTCCAGTTCCACTAGCCAATAATTGCTTGTTTTTAACTAGTACAATGGTGTTTGATTTAGTGTGCTTACATATCTTTGAAGCAAACAATAGATCTTCTAATTCTTTGTCTGTTGGTTTGTTGTTAGTTGCATAAGATAAGTCTTCTAAAGCATCTGTTTTATCATCTTTATCTTGGATTAATAATCCATTTAATGAGGTCCTAACAATTTGTTTGGGTAATTCAAAACCTTTTTGAATTAGAATCACTCTATTCTTTTTGCCTTTTAAAATTGCAAGAGCTTCTTGTTCATAAGAGGGTGCTATAACTACTTCGCAAAAAAGTTGGTGAATTTCATTTGCGGTAGCCAAATCAATTTCAGTATTTGAAATCAAGACACCTCCAAAAGCGGAAACTGGATCGCCAGCTAATGCATCAACATATGCCTTGCAAATTGTTTCTCTTTGAGCAAAACCACAAGCATTATTATGCTTTAAAATAGCAAATGTTGGATCTTCGGATATAAATTCATTCATCAAATTTACAGCAGCGTCAACATCCAATAGATTATTGTAGCTTAACTCTTTACCATGAAGTTTATCAAACATAGCTTCTAAATCACCAAAGAAATATCCCTTTTGGTGAGGATTTTCACCATAACGTAAAGTTTTTGAATTTAATTCACTTGCCTTATACACAACTTCATCTTCATTAAAATAATTAAAAATAGCAGTATCATAGTGAGAAGAAATATTGAAAGATTTTGCAGCAAACTTTTTCCTTTCTTCAAGAGTTGAAGCCCCATTATTTAATTTGTAGAGTTTTAAAAATTCTTCATATTGATCCATCGATGAGATGGTAAAAGTATCTTTAAAATTTTTTGCAGAGGCTCTAATAAGAGAAATACCACCAATATCAATTTTTTCAACAATTTCTTGTTCTGATGCCCCAGAGACCACAGTTTTTTCAAATGGATATAAATCAACAATCACAAGATCAATCTGTGGAATTTCATATGCTTTCATTTCTGAAATATCTCCTTGATGATCTTGTCTATTTAAGATTCCTCCAAAAACTTTTGGGTGTAATGTTTTTACTCTACCACCTAAAATTGAGGGATAAGAGGTAACATCCTCTACAGGAATAACAGGAATTCCTAATTCTTTGATAAATTTTTCTGTACCTCCTGTTGAGTATATAGTGACATTATTTTTGTGTAACTCTTCAACTATTGGCCTTAGGCCATTTTTGTGAAATACGGAAATTAATGCAGATTGGATAATTTTTAGATTGCTCATTTTGTATGCTTAGTTAAGCACACAAATCTACTAAAAGTGAGTTGCTAAAACAACAGAAACTAATTTGAAATAAAGAAACTTATACTACAATTGTGAATAAATTTTTTTTGTAAAAGATTCTACAAGAAGATTATAGTCTTTTTTGGATTTTTCTAATTTCTTTTTTTTATTCAATAATTTTAAAAGAGAACTAATTTTTCTATATTTTTTCATGATAAACGGGGGTGTTTTTAATGTAAAAATAATCTTTAAGATTTTCAGAAACAATACCAATAAATAGGTAAATTTTAAACTACCTATTTTTAGTGAAATAGATTTTTATGAGAATTTATTTATGTATTAGTGAGTTCAATTTTTATGAAGTTCAGCAACTTTAGCACAAACAAATTCTAATAATAGTTCATCATGTTCTGAGAATGGATTAGAATCATGTGAATCGATGTCTATTTGACCAATATTTTCACCATCAACAAAAATAGGAATTACAATTTCTGATTTCACTTTCCACCCACAAGAAATATAATTTTCTTGTTCAGTAACATCTTGAACAACAAAATTTTTGTTACTCAGTGCTACCTGCCCACAAATTCCTTTACCAAAAGGGATAATGGTATGATCTGTTGGCTCTCCAGTAAATTCAGCTAATTTCAATTCTTGCTTATCACCATTTTTGAAATAAAAACCAACCCAATGATAATAGGATATTTGATTTTCTAAAAAATCACAAATAGCTTGTTGCTTTAATGAGGTTGTTTTCTTAGAGGATACAATATTGACTATATTTTCTTTTATAAAATTAATATTCATGTTTTCTTTATATTTACGTTCTATGAAAAGATTATGTAAAATTAATTCAAATTCTTTATGAAAGGACAAAGAAATACTGTTCTTTTTTTGATAAGATTTTTTGTTACTTATTTTATTCTATTTGGAACTTATTCTTTCTATCTAAATAAAACTCAGCAGAAAGAAGGTGTATTTTCTTGTTCACCCATTACTAAAACTGTGGCAAATCAAACAAAGACTTTGTTATCCTTATTTGATTATGAAGTTGAAACATTGCAGCATACAGATGAAATGTCTATGAAAGTTATTTTAAATAACACATACGTTTCAAGGGTTATAGAGGGTTGTAATTCAATCAGTATTATTATTTTATTTATAGCATTTATTGTAGCGTTTCGTGGAGGGATTAAGGAGACAATTATTTTTGGTGTAATTGGAAGTATAATTATTTATGGAGTCAATATTGTACGAATTTCATTTTTAACTGCAATGATTTATGAATATCAACATTATCAAGATGTATTACACAATATTGTTTTTCCACTCATAATTTATGGAACTACTTTTCTACTCTGGATTGTTTGGGTTCATAAATTTTCAAATTATAAAAAATGAGAATTATATTTCGAATAGTACTTATTTTATTCTTTTTTGGACTTTTGTTTTTTGTCAGAGCTTTTGAGCTTGAGTTATTTTATGATCCGTTAAATAGCTATTTTCAAAATGAATATTTATACAGAGAAATCCCTTCAATAAATAGATGGCAATTGCTCATTAACCTTTTTTACAGATACACTCTTAATTCTTTAATTTCAATAGGAATCATTTACCTGATTTTTAGAAATAAAAAAATGATAAATTTTTTACTATTCTTTTTTACAGTAGCCTTTATTTTTCTTATAATAATTTTTTTCATTTCTATCAGAAATAATTTAGAAGAAGGGTATCTTTTTTCTTTCTATGTTCGTAGGTTTATAATTCATCCTCTTTTTTTATTAATTCTTATCCCTGCGTTTTACTATCATAATAGACCTAATTAATAGTTTAACATATTTTTAAAAATTTCTGTTGTAAATTTGTAAAATAATGAAATTGATTATCAGGAATATAAGCGCAACAATCCTATCATTTATAGTGATGTTTTCATCTATGTCTTTTACAATAGATGAGCATTTCTGTGGAAGTAGGTTAATGGATGTGTCTTATTTTGGAGATGCTGATAACTGTGGGATGGACGAAATAGATATGTCCTCAAATATTTCAGTATTTAAAAAAAATAATTGTTGTAAAGATCAAATAACACTTCTTCAATCATCAATATTTAATAAAGAAAAATTCATCAATCTACAGCATGTAGATGCAGAGGTTCTTTTTTTTAAGGCAAATTCTTATTTAGGAGCTTACAAAGACATTGCTATAGAAATAGAATATTATACAGACTTCTCTCCACCTGATATAGCCCAAGATTTTCAGGTTTTACATCAGGTTTTTTTAATTTAATTTTAAATAGTACTACAATAGTATCATCTTTTTAGATGATTTCTCGTCTAGTTATTATTAAAAGTTAAATACAATCCAATGAAAAAAAACAGCATCATTACCATCTTTTTATTACTACCCTTGTTCTTATTTTCTCAAGAAACATTAACGGGCATGATTATGGATAAAAACAATACAAAAGATAATTTAGGAGTTTTTGGGGCCAATGTTTATTGGTTAAATAGCTCTACAGGAGCTACAACTAATGAAAAAGGATGGTTTACAATTCCATATAAAAAAAGTTATAAGAAGCTTGTAGTTAGTTATGTTGGTTATATGACAGATACGCTAATCATAACTAATTTAGAACCCATACATCATTTTATAACACCAGAAAATGAGTTAGAAGAAGTAACTATAAAAAGCAAAAAAAAGGCAACACAAAGATCTTTTGTGCAAACACAAAATGTTTTTACAGTAAACAGTGCGGAATTATTGAAGGCTGCCTGCTGTAATCTAGCTGAGAGCTTTGAAACCAACCCGTCTATTGATGTAAATTTTTCAGATGCCTTAACAGGAACTCGTCAAATTCAAATGTTAGGTTTAAAAAGTCCTTATTTACTAATAACTCAAGAAAACCTTCCTTCAATTCGTGGTGCAGCCCAGGTTTTTGGTCTCACTTTTACACCCGGTACTTGGGTAGAAAGCATTCAAATAACTAAAGGAGCAGGAAGTGTTATTAATGGTTATGAGAGTATCTCTGGACAGATTAATGCAGAATTAGTAAAGCCTTTTACAGATAAAAGATTTTTTTTAAACACCTATGGGTCTTTAGGTGGTAGATTAGAGTTGAACACGCATTTTAATCATAAAATTTCTGAAAAATGGCAAACAGGCTTGTATATCCATGGAAACTACAGAGGTGAGAAATTTGATAGAAATAAAGATAATTTTTTAGATAATCCATTAACAAATCAAGTAAATGTGATGAGTCGATGGCAATACTTAGATGCAGAAAAAGGCTGGGTAAGCTTTATCAATGTTCGTTATATGAATGATGCGAAACAAACAGGAGAAATTAATTTTAATCCTAGTTTAGATAAAGGAGGGTCAGATATCTGGGGAGGTGAAATTGACACTAAACGCTTTGATTCTTCTTTAAAATTAGGCTACGTTTTTCCAGAGCTTCCTTTTCAAAGCTTTGGTTTCCAGTTTGCTTATAGCAATCACGAACAAGATTCTTATTTTGGATTAAAAACCTATGATATTAAGCATGAAAGTATTTATTCAAATTTGCTATTTAATTCAATTATAGGAGATACTCGAAGCAAGTTTACAACAGGGATAAATTTTACTTATGACACCTATGATGAATTTGTAAATTCTATTAATTTTTCTAGAAATGAGAATTCTTTTGGAGGTTTTTTTGAATATGCGTATGATAATTTAGATAATTTTAGTTTTACCACAGGGCTAAGAGTTGATACTCATAATTTATTAGGAACCTTTATTACACCTAGAGTTCATTTAAGGTATGCGCCTTGGGAAAAAGCAGTGTTTAGGGGCTCAGTTGGTCAGGGAAGAAAAAGTGCTAATGTATTTGCAGAAAATCAACAGTTATTTGCAAGTGCTAGACAAATAGACATTCAATCCTCTGGTGGTAAAATATACGGTTTAGATCCAGAAGTTGCCTGGAATTATGGAATTTCATATTTACAAGGATTTAATGTATTTGATAAAAAAGGAGATATTACCTTCGACTTTTATAGAACTCATTTTCAAAACCAAGTAGTGGTAGATTGGGAAAACCCACAAAGAATTTCCTTCTATAATTTGGAAGGTGAAAGTTATGCAAATAGCTTTCAGACAGAAGTAAATTATTTCTTCAATGAGTATCTAAATGTACGCTTAGCTTATAAATTTTATGACATAGAAACTGATTATAACTCAGGGAAATTATCAAAACCATTGACTCCAAATCATCGCTTCTTTGCAAATATTTCATATGAAACAAAGCCATTAGAATTGATTAAACAATGGAAGTTTGACTTAACCTATAATTTTATTGGAGATCAACGTCTGCCAGATACATCAAGTAATCCTATTGAATATCAATTAGAAGAGTATTCAAATTCTTATAGTTTACTAAACGCCCAAGTCACCAAAGTTTTTTCTAAAAAGTTTGAAATGTATTTAGGTGTAGAAAATTTAACAAATTTCACGCAGAAAAATCCTATTTTAGCGAGTGATACTCCGTTTGGCGCTAATTTTGATTCAACTATTATTTATGGACCAATTTTTGGAAGAATGTTTTACAGCGGATTAAGATTTAAAATTGATTAAAAATGAAAAAAATTATCCTTATGTTTTGTTTGTTGTTGGTAGGTTTATCAGCAGAAGCACAAAAGAAAAAAAAGAATTCAAAAATTGCAATTGAAGTAGATGGAGTCTGTATGATGTGTAAAAAACGTATTGAAAAAGCGGCATTAAATTCCAAGGGGGTAAAGTTTGCATCATGGGATCTTAAAACACATCAGCTTTCCCTTATCATAGATGAAAATAAAACAGCTACAAAAATTATTCAACAAAATATAGCTGCTGTTGGTCATGACACTAAAGGTATTAGAGCAAAAGATCATGTTTACAATCAAATAGACCCTTGTTGTAAATACAGAGACAAGAATGTTGTTGAATCCCATAAAAATTAGATTCATTGATTGAAGGTTTTTTTAAAGTCATTTTTATAATTGTTATTAGTTTTCTGTTTTCTTGTCAGAAAACAAAACCAACTGCTAAACAAATACTTAAAAAGTCTTTAAAAGCTCATGGAGGTCTAGAGCTCTGGCAGAAAATTGACACACTCTCCTTTACGAAGAAAACAATTTTATACAATCAAAAGGGGATTAAAGAGAAAGAAATTACCCAACATCAATCATTTTATGGAGGTATTCCATTATATGGAAAAATATCTTCATTTGGAACTGAAAAGTCAAGTATATCAATCATAAATGGTGTCTATGTCAAGAGCATTCGAGATTCTCTAGTTCCAATAACTGATGATGAAATTAAAGCCATTAATAATTCTTTTAAATCAGCGTATTATGTCATAAGCCAACCTTTTAATTTGAAGGAAAGTAATGCATTGCTTTTTTATAAAAAAGACACTATTTTAGATGGTGAAAAAACATTTGTAGTGGATGTTTCTTACAGAGAAGATGAAAATACGAGAACACCAGATCAATGGACTTATTTTTTTAACGCCAAGACATTTTTAGTCGTAGCAGCAAAAGTTTTTCATTCACCTACAATAAGCTTTATTAAAAACACAAAATTTAACACTAAAACACCTTTTGTTTTTAATTCAGAAAGAGTAAGTGTTTTTATGAATAATGATGGTACAGAAGATTATACAAGAGCAGCTTATTTTTATTCAAATTATAAAGTTGTTTTAAAGAAATAAAACAACAAATCCCAATCTTTTAGATTGGGATTTGTAGTCAACTGAACAATGTAATCTTACATCATTCCTGGCATTCCTCCACCCATTGGTGGCATTCCAGCACCAGCAGGAGCATCTTCTTTAATATCTATTAAAGCACATTCTGTGGTCAGAATCATGCCTGCAACTGAAGCAGCATTTTCTAATGCAACACGTGTTACTTTTTTCGGATCTATAATACCAGCCTCTAACATATCTACATAGGTTTCAGACTTTGCATCATACCCAAAATTTTTGTTTCCCTCTAATACTTTATTTATAACTACAGATCCTTCACCACCTGCATTTTCAACGATGGTTCTTAAAGGAGATTCAATCGCTTTATTTACAATTTGAATTCCTGTTGTTTCATCTAAATTATCTGTCGCTATTTTTTCAAGTGTTTTTTTAGTTCTTACTAAAGCAACACCTCCACCAGCAACAATACCTTCTTCAACTGCTGCTCTTGTAGCATGAAGAGCATCGTCTACTCTGTCTTTCTTTTCTTTCATTTCAACTTCTGAAGCAGCTCCTACATATAAAACAGCTACTCCTCCGGCCAATTTGGCTAAACGTTCTTGAAGCTTTTCTTTGTCATAATCAGAGGTAGTTGTTTCTATTTGTGCTTTTATTTGGTTAACTCTGGCTTTTATTGCTTCAGCATCTCCATTTCCATTTACAATTGTAGAGTTGTCTTTGTCTATGGTAATAGTTTCAGCAGTACCTAAAAGATCTAGTGTAGCATTTTCTAAAGAGAAACCTCTTTCCTCAGAAATTACTGTACCACCAGTTAATATTGCAATATCCTCTAACATTGCTTTTCTTCTATCTCCAAATCCAGGAGCTTTCACAGCAGCAATTTTTAAACCACCTCTTAACTTGTTTACAACTAAAGTAGCTAAGGCTTGTCCATCAACATCTTCAGCAATAATCAATAAAGGTCTACTTGATTGAGCCACCGGTTCTAATATTGGTAGAATTTCATTTAAATTAGAAATCTTTTTGTCAAACAATAAAATATATGGGTTTTCAAGATCAGCAATCATTTTATCTGCATCAGTAACAAAATAAGGAGATAAATATCCTCGATCAAACTGCATACCTTCTACAACGTCTACGTAAGTTTCCATTCCTTTGGCTTCTTCAACGGTAATAACACCCTCTTTACCAACTTTTTCAAATGCAGTAGCAATAAGATCTCCAATTGTATTGTCATTGTTTGCTGAAATAGCTGCAACCTGTTTTATTTTTTCTGAGGAGTTCCCAACTTTCTGTGCCTGTTTTTCTAAATCAATTATAATTGCCTGAACAGCCTTATCAATCCCTCTTTTTAAATCCATAGGATTGGCTCCTGCTGCAACGTTTTTTATACCTTCTTTAACAATGGATTGAGCTAGTACAGTAGCTGTAGTAGTTCCGTCTCCTGCTAAATCATTTGTTTTTGAAGCTACCTCTTTAACCATTTGAGCACCCATATTTTCAAGCTCATCTTCTAATTCTACTTCTTTAGCTACAGATACACCGTCTTTAGTAACTGTTGGAGATCCAAATGATTTAGAAATAATCACATTTCGCCCTTTTGGACCTAAAGTTACTTTCACTGCATTTGCAAGAGCATCTACACCTCTTTTAAGGCCATCTCTAGCATCACTATCAAATTTTATGTCTTTTGCCATTTTTATTCGTTTTAGTAAAGTTTAAACAATTGCTAAAATGTCGCTTTCGCGCATCATTAAATAATCTTTTCCTTCAAGTTTTAGTTCTGTGCCTCCGTATTTACCATACAAAACAGTGTCCCCTACTTTTACAGTTAATGGTTCATCTTTTTTGCCATTCCCAACGGCTACGATAGTTCCCTTTTGAGGCTTTTCCTTAGCATTATCTGGAATGATAATCCCTGAAGCTGTCTTAGTTTCTGCAGCAGCTGGTTCTACAAGAACTCTGTCTGCTAGAGGTTGAATTTTTATTCCCATTAGTATATTATATTTATTTTAAATGTAAATGTTCAGAAATTATGCCATTTTTATTCAACTGACATTTTTTCAAGTTACTGATTTGATATCGAAATTTTTCGAAAAAAAAATGCCAACGTGTCATTTCGTTGGCATTTTTTTAATTACAATTCATGCTTTTTGTTTGTTAAAGCGAATCATTTGTAATTGGTAATGTATTATTTGAAGATTTAGGAGTTGATCTTACATCTTCTAATGTATTGTCTAGCTTAATATTTGAAGTATTATCTCTTTCAATTGAAAAGTTTGATAATAAAATTAATGCGAACATGGCAATAGCTAATGTCCAGGTAGTTCTATCTAAAAAATTGTTTGTGTTTTGAACACCACCCATAGATTGAGCTCCTCCTCCTCCAAATGAAGAAGATAATCCTCCACCCTTTGGATTTTGAACCATTACTATTAAAATCAATATAACAGCTATAAGTAAAATAACCGCTAAAAATAAATTATAACTCATGATTTATTGTTTTGTTAATTTTTTTATTCCTTTAATTTGGTCTGCAAAGAAACCACTTTTTTCTGGATATTTCAAACTTAAAATTTCATAAGCTTTTATGGCTTTAGAGAACTTTTTTTGTTCTAAGTA
>Ga0233444_10003602_pt1 | contig 15256 bp, 14 predicted proteins | sample SI_124_October20_6_FD_182792 | JGI IMG/M metagenome (GOLD analysis project Ga0233444, IMG submission 182792) | Seawater microbial communities from Saanich Inlet, British Columbia, Canada - SI_124_October2016_10_MG | ecosystem: Environmental > Aquatic > Marine > Inlet | place: Canada: British...
ACCAGGCCAATGAGCCAAAGTCCCGGGGCGATCTGTCCACCCCCAGACACCAACTGTAACGGTGTTGGCCATGACAACACGAAGATTAGAACCTGCGGTTGATGTAACATGCATTTCCGACGCGTTGCGGCAGGCCTTTACAGCTGTTTTGACGGCGTCTTTAATCGCTGGGTCGAGAGGCAAACGTGCTAGAATTTCAGGATGTTCGTTGGAAATGGTCATAATACGTGCACTCGATTTCAGAATATCTGAGGTTTGACGTGCATGCATGAGGCCTTCGACGGTCAAATCTATAATGAAATCGGCTTTACAGAGTGTTTCGACAATATGCGGTTGCCCATCAAGCACATTGGATGCGCCGGTAGAACGAACTATGGGCGCACATGAAGCGGGTTTTGTTTCAATGCGCGTAATATCAAAGGGAAGGCTGAGCTGTTGTAAAGCCAGTTCGGCAAGCATGACATTTATTTGGCGGCTATGCGATTCAGTTAGGATAATGATTTGTTCATCGGATGTGGCTTTACATAAACTGAACAGTGATACAAACGCATCAAGCCATTGTTTTTGAATAGGGGTGTCCTGCATTGTCTCACCAGCATTATCACGTTTGAAAGGTATTTTCACGCGTTCCAGAATTGCCCATCTTATCAATCTTGACGGCATTTGAAAGAACGTGTTTGGGCGTATTAGTAATTAATTACTTGCAGTTTGGCCATCGCGTTGTATTTGGCACATTTGTTGCTCATAAAATCTATGTTTCAAAAACGTAACATCATTCAATGCGCTTTTGCATTTCTGATATTTTGTATAGGCATGACGCCACATGTATGGGCGCGTGATGTCGATTGTGAGGCTCTGGCCGCAAAGGCAGAAGCAGAATATGCAATACCGTCAGGTATTATGCAAGGCATCGCGCGGGTTGAGTCCGGACGTGTTAATAGTGACGGTAAACGAAGATCATGGCCTTGGACGGTAAATGATGGTGTTGAGGGGCTGTTTTTTGAAGATCAGGACTCAGCGCTTGAATTCGTCGAGGTAAGTTATGCCAATGGTGAAAACAGCGTCGATGTGGGTTGTATGCAAATCAACACCAAATGGCATAAAGATAATTTTCGCGATTTTGCCGAAATGTTCAATCCTGATGTTAACGTGGCTTACGCTGCATCATTTCTGATTATTCTTCGAAACCGTCACGGAAATTGGGATCAGGCAATTCGGCATTACCATTCGAATGATCCAAACAAAAATGAACGCTATTTGCGCAAGGTGAGCGCTGTTATGGCGGCTGAAAATTATCATTTGCCTTCATCACCACAGTTGGTCAACGCAGTGTTGACTGAGCCAGCTCCATTGCCGACGGTGATGCCCAAACCAAAACCAAAACGTAATGTAGATTTGCCACTTCCAGTTCCAGTTCAGCCAAAAGCCCTAACGCAAACCAAGCCAAAGGTTAAAATGGGGCTGAAAACACTTGCCGCTTCAAATATGTCAGACGCAATGTCAAACGCAACTTCGCGACACAAAGATATTGTGGGTTCAGCAACAAAATTGGCTAAGCCGGCTAATAAAATCACACGAATAACGCCTAAACTTTTTAAAAAGCCTGCTAAGCTGGTTAAGGCGCAAGTTCCTGCGATCCCTCTGTCGGGTGATGATTTGTTAAAGAAAAGACAGCCGCACATAGCCAAAAATTGGCGTAAGGTATTGGAATTTCGTGCCAGTTTTGCAAAACAGGGATAGTGATCAAAGATAAATTCAATCATTACTTTATATTGAATTTATAAATATATGTAATTATTCAATTAAATACGGTTACAATAATGGCAAAACTGCCAAGCCCAGTACAAAGGGCATAAAATAGGTTTTTGGTCAAAATCATTGTCCCAAGTCCAACAAACAAGCCAATAAAGCGATGATCCAGCTCGGTTGTGGCCAGAATACCAGTCGGATATACTAGAATAAGCATCAGAACACCCGATACCATTGCATAAGCAACCCCATTGATCCATGTCATCATTGGGGTGTCAGTGGCAATACGACCAGCCAGAACAACCCCAATCAGGCGCCAGCCAAAAGTACCTAAGCAAGCCAGACAAACGGCTAGCCAAGCTTCTGCTGTTGTGTAATCTAGGTTGTTCATGAGCGTTTCCGTCCTCTGATGTGAAAGATCATCATGGCTAATGTCCCGCCAATGACGCCCGCTATAAGAATGCTCCAATCAGCGGCAAGTGGGTAGATAAGGGGGCAAAGCGTACCGCCAATGACGGCCGCCAGACGATTTAATGTATGACGCGCATTGATGACCAGCAACAAAATGTAGAGTGGTGTCACGAAAATCACCAGACGCAGAATTTCAGGTGGTATCCAATCAGCTATATAAAATCCTAATAGCGTGCCGGTCATGGCAAAGGTAAAAATAGTCAGGCTAAAGCCGATGTAATAGGAGAGGAGCAAAGGAGGGGGGTGTTGATGTGCTTTAAAACCGATTTGCGCCCAACTGGTTATCGCCAGAAAATGCATTAATAAAAGCCGTTTCCAGAAAGGTAGATTATGCGCAGATAAATTAAGAATATCGCTTCCTGAAATGACCATAAGCATCATGCGCATATTAGCTAACGAAACCGCCACAAAAATTAATAATAGGCTGGCACCACCCGCAAAAAGGCTGGCAAACGCAACTTGGCCAGGCATGCCGAATACTGTGGCTGTCGTGACTAAGGCCATCCAGATATCAAAACCAGCTTCACGTGCTATGGTGGCAAATCCGATCATGGTACTCATCAGCGCAAACCCTGGAACATTGACGCCGTCCCGAATACCGATTAACCAGAGTTTAGATGATGGTTTCTCATTGATTGGTGGTGATGATGTTTCGGCCATCTTGTTAAATGCTCATATTATCTGAATGTTGGCTAAAAACGTGGTGAAAAAATAATGTATATTGATGATTTATAACACATATATAGCTATAGTGAGTTAGTAGTGATTTTTTAGTGAGTGTGAAGTGATTTCTGCCCAGAAAAAACATGGTCGGCCAGTTTCATTCGATAGAAACAAGACTATTCAAACGGCCCTAGATCTTTATTGGAGGCAAGGTGTATTAGCAACCTCGCTAAACCAAGTGGCACGTATGACGGGGGTGTCAAAACCAACATTATATCGCTATTTCGAAAATGAAGACGGATTATTATATGATGTCCTTGAATGTTATTTATCTGGCAATGTAGATAAATTTGAGTGTCTTGAAGCACATGAAAATATTCGCCACGGTTTGACTGAATGGTTTGAGCAGATAATAACCGCCTGGACAGCCACAGATGCGTCACCACATGGGTGTTTATTTTGTGATTGTCTGCATGAGATTGATCGGCTTGGCGTAAAAAGCCAGTCTCTGATCAAAACCTACCTTAGTCAGCAACCTGAAAAACTGGCATCAATACTATCTATTGCACGTGACAAGGGGCAGTTGAAGGATGGCGTCGATGTTCATCAGGCAGCGCTGTATCTGAGCAGTCATGTTATTGCCATGAATTCAATGGTAAAAATGGGTATTTCAACAGAACAGCTACTTTCAATTAGCGATTTAGTAATAGGATCAATAGTTCGTTAGTTTTCCTGTGCCGTAATAGTTTAGTCAATTTTTTTATGTATTTGCTTAATTTTTTAGCAGTTTTTACTTAATTCTTAGGTATTAATACCATTTGGTATTTAAATCTTTACTTCTTCATAAATGCGTATTACCGAATGCTTGGTAATTCTATCAGTTTTTAAAAAAGGTGCTTTATGTCACAGCAAAATGGTTCATACGGTGAATGGCTTCTGAAATACAGGTTTTTGGTTCTGGGGCTTGTGACAGCGATGACAATACTAGGCGCAGTCGGTGCTCAGTTCCTTTATTTTGATAATGATTACCGTGTTTTCTTTGGCAAAGATAATCCACAACTTAAAGCGTTTGAGCAGATACAACAGACCTATACGAAGATTGATAATGTCAACTTTGCTGTTGATCCATTGTCTGGCAAGGCTAATGCGCCTGAGGTGTTGGCGGCTGTTGAGGAATTAACCAGCATTGCATGGCAACTTCCCTTTTCAATTCGTGTCGATAGTCTCTCAAATTACCAACATACCGAAGTTGATGGTGATGATCTAATTGTCCGCGATTTGTATATGGATGCAATGTCTATGGGCGAAGATGAGCAGGCTCTGGTCGATAATGTGAGCTCAACTGAGCCAGCTTTGGCAGGGAAAATTCACGATAAGCAACATCGGGCAACATCAGTTAACGCGACCATTCAGATGCCAGGCAAAAGTGCTGATGAAGTTGCAATTGTGGCAGCTGCCGCCCGTGAAATGGCCGCAGACATTGAAGCAAAACATAATGTCAAAATCCGACTGGGTGGAGTTATTTTCCTGAATAATGCTTTTTTGGAATCATCGATGCAGGATATGGCGACACTAGTTCCCGCAATGTATCTGGTTATTTTGGTTGTTGCTTATCTTTTGCTCAGATCGTTGATGGCAACGGCTTTGGTGCTGTTTGTTGTTGTGCCAAGTATTATTTTTGCAATGGGGGTTGGCGGCTGGATGGGTATTGGCCTAACACCACCATCGGCTAGTGCGCCTACAATAATCACCACACTTGCTGTCGCTGATTCTATTCATTTGTTGGTTAGTATGTTTAACCGAATGCGTGCAGGTCATAGTCAACGGGATAGCCTGCTATATAGCTTGCGCGTTAACAGTAAGCCCATTTTTTTAACAAGTCTGACGACGGCTTTGGGTTTTCTGTCGATGAATTTTTCAGACTCTCCTCCATTTCATGATCTGGGCAATATAACAGCCGTTGGTGTGATGGCAGCATGGATCTATTCGATCGTTTTGTTACCTATTCTGATTAGCTTTGTTCCTCTAAAATCAAAAGCGACTCTTGCAAAACTTGATGATAAAATGGGAAAGCTTGGTGTATTTGTTGCTTCGCGATACAAGCCAGTTTTGGCTATAAGCGTTATTTTATCTGCTGGTATTCTTGCGCTTATTCCGTTGAATGAAATCAATGATGATTTTGTCAAATATTTTGATAGTTCAACACAATATCGCAAGGATACTGACTGGATCAGCGCTAATCTGACAGGTGCCAATCAGGTGCAATTCAGTTTGCCATCTGGGGAATCTAATGGCGTTAGTGATCCAGCCTTCATTGAAAAAGTATCTAAATTTACGGCTTGGGCTCATAACGAGCCAGTCGTAACACATGTGCAATCCATTTCGGATATATTCAAGAGACTCAATCGTGATCTCAATGCGGGTGATCCAACCTTTTACCGGGTACCGGATACACGTGAATTAGCCGCACAATATCTGCTTTTGTACGAGCTTTCGTTACCATTCGGTCTGGATTTGAATAACCAGCTTGATATCAGTAAATCATCAACACAAGTTATTGTTACAATTGATGATATGACGACGAATGAACTTCGTGCGTGGATTGCTCGAGCTGAAAACTATCTTGCTGACGAGCTTGATTTCGACCTAACAGCTGTCGGCCCTACAGTCATGTTTGCGTATATATCCGAGCGAAATATCCAAAGTATGTTGATTGGAACACTTATTGCTGTGTTCCTGATTAGCGGCGTTATTCTGGTTGCCCTAAGAGATGTGCGTCTGGGTATTCTGAGCTTGATTCCAAATCTGCTTCCCGCTGCCCTTGCCTTCGGTCTTTGGGGGGTACTTGTTGGTCAAGTGAATATGGCTGTGGCTGTCGTTGCTGGCATGGCATTAGGTGTTGTTGTTGATGATAGTGTCCATTTTCTCAGCAAATATCAAATTGCGCGGCGTGAACAAAAACTGTCACCAAATGATGCTGTGATTTTTGCTTTTAACGGTGTTGGGACGGCGCTTGTCGTAACAACTCTAATTTTAACAGCTGGATTTGCCATTTTGGCGCAATCAACATTTGGCGTTAACAGCTATATGGCAATGTTAACAGGCATAGCATTGGTTATAGCTTTGATCGCTGATTTGACCTTGCTTCCCGCATTGCTGATTGCACTTGATAAAGATAAAAAAGAAGCTGAACCAGTAACAAGCCTCGAAGAAGTTCCACAAAATGCTTGAGCCAATGATGTTGTCCAAGGAGATTAAAATGAAACTAGCTACCGCAACCATGTTTGTCGCCATAGCCTCTGTCTGTTTGACAACTGGGGCATTAGCCTCACCAGAGAAGGGGTTGGAAATTGCGATTGAAGCTGATAACCGCGACAAAGGGTTTGGCGATTCAATCTCGAAGATGACTATGATTTTAATGGATAAATATGGTCAATCAACCGAGCGTGCAATTCGCAATAAAACATTTGAAGGTGTCAATGAAGGCGATAAATCGCTGGTTATTTTTGACAGTCCGGGTGATGTGCGTGGTACAGCATTTCTATCACATACCAAAAAGGCAGGCTCGGACGATCAATGGTTATATTTGCCTGCATTGAAACGGGTTAAGCGTATTGCGTCTTCCAACAAAGCCGGTCCGTTTATGGGCAGTGAATTTTCCTATGAAGATATTGCCAGTCAGGAAGTTGAAAAATATACCTACAACTATCTGCGTGACGAAAATTTGAATGGTATTGACTGTTTTGTTGTCGAATATGACCCCGTTGATCCTAAAAGTGGTTACACACGTCAGCTTGTGTGGATGGATAAGGCTGAGTATCGCGTTCATAAAATTGATTTTTACGATCGAAAAAATACGCTTTTGAAAACATTGTTTTATGAAGATTATCAACAGCATTTGGGTAAATATTGGCGGTCTAATCGCTTGGTCATGACAAATCACCAAACAGGTAAGAAAACTGAACTTTTATTTGCCGATTGGAAGTTGCAGACAGGCATGACTGAACGTGATTTTGAGAAAACAGCGTTGAAACGAACACGATGATCTGTTTTGCAATTCGCAGTTTAGCGGTTGGACTTTTATTAGCACAGCCCGCATTTGCTGGCGAGGTAGATGGCACGGTTTCATCACGGCTGGATTTCTATCCGGATCATGCGGATGGCACAGCGTCACAAGGGCGGTCGGTTGAAGTGAAGATTGATGCCTTTCACGATTTTGAAGATAGTCGCATTGTAGCCGAATTGATTGTTCGTGCTGACGAAAAAGATAGTGGTCGCCGGATCACTGAAGCGCGCCAAGCCTATATACGGACACCGCTTGCTGGCTTTGATATTTTCTTGGGAAACCGTCAAGAATTCTGGGGTAAAGCTGAAAGTAAAAATGTTGTTGATGTTATCAACCAGTCTGATGCGGCGGCCAATGATGGTAAATCGGGAAAGCTCGGTGCGCCCTCCATATCTGCCGAGCGTTATCTTGATATAGGTGATCTTCAACTATGGTATATTACTGGTTTCCGTGAAAAAACATTCAATGACAGCGACGCCCACCCCAGCAGTGGATTACCTGTTGGCATTGCGCAGTATGCGCGCAAAGATGGCAAAGATGCCGATGACTTTGCGGCGCGACTGACCAGCTTTGTTGGTGACTGGGATATTGCTGGCAGCATATTTTATGGTACTGCGCGTGATCCTATCCTGTCTGTTGCCAGTGGTGGTAGCGCATTAAGCCCATATTATGCCTTACAAAAATCAGTTGGACTGGAAGCGCAATATACTGGTGACGCCACATTGTTGAAGTGGGAAAGTCTGCATGGCACCCAAAGCAGTTTGCAAGGGAGTCATGACTTTGCGGCGGCTGTTGCAGGTATTGAATATACCTATTTCGGACCATTTGAAACAGTATGGGATATTGGCTTGATTGGTGAAATCCAGCATGATGATCGTCCACAGTCAGCGGCAAATCAGTTTGGCGTCGCTGGTGTAAGACTGGTTTTTAATGACGTCGCTGACAGTAATATCCTGTTTCTTGCATCGGCGGATCGAAAAGCAGATCAGTCTTTTGTGTCTTTTGAAGCGTCGCGACGCATCAACGATTTCACTAACGTAAAGCTAACCAGTCAGTTCTATAATGCACGTACAGCTAGTTCTGCATTTGGGTTGTTGTCTGATGATGATGCGGTCACGTTGACGCTAAATATGTTCTTCTAGCATCACAGAGACGAACAATTCTTATTTTTTCATCATCTTAGCGATAGCCGAGCTAAACCGTATCTGATCAGTCTGCATGACTGTTTTGAAAGTGGCTATTCTGTCTTCAATGTTTGAAGAACTATTCTCAATAAGCTTGTGGATTTGCTCTTCCTTTGAAGTCTTGGCGCGTTGTTCGGCTTTTAACCGCATAAGTTTTTCATCAATATTGTTCATAGGCGATAGTCTATATCGGTTCTATAGATGGGGCTAGCCATCCACTCCCAATAAATTTTATTTAACTTATGGGTGAGGGGGCTGCACACACCATTGGCATGGGTTATCTATAGCTGGCTATAGCGTCACCCAAAATGTTGAAATCAGGAGTTATGCCAAGACCAGGGAGATCGGTAGTGGTCATGCGACCATTGATACGTTGTGGCGCACCATCAGCAATCTTTATAGTATTATAGCTATTAAAATCAGTGGCCGAGAAGCAAAATTCAGCTGGTGTTGACCGGCCAAGATGAGCAATTGCGGCAGTGGTGATGTCGCCACCCCACGTATCTTCGATTGTCATCGGGATACCATTTTCGACACATAGATCACGCATCAATTTTGCCTGAGTCAGGCCTCCCACCTTTGATATTTTTAAGTTGATTACATCCATCGCATCTTCGGCAATACCACGCACAAGCATGTTTGGGCCATCAATCACCTCATCTAGAATAAATGGCAGCGCTGTCCGTCGCCGAATTGACATGCTTTCATCATAGCTCATGCACGGCTGTTCGATATAGATATCTAGATTACTGACAGCACCAACGACTCGTGTCGCTTCATGTTTTGTCCAGCCGGTATTAGCGTCAGCTACAAGTAGGTAAGCTGGATCAAGAACAGCACGAGTAGCATGGATGCGGTCAATATCATCATTAGCATTGCCGCCAACCTTGAGTTGAAACTTCGTATACCCTTCATTGGCATAGCCATTTATTTTTTTCGCCATTTCTTCGGGGGTGTCTTGGCTGATCGCTCGATATAGAATAACGTCATCCTGTGCTGTGCCTCCCAGTAAGCTATAAAGAGGCAGACCGGTTGCCTTGCCAAGAATATCCCAGCAGGCAATATCTATTGGTGCCTTTGCATAGGGATGCCCTCGAAGTGCGGCAGCCATAATGCGGTTTATCTGGCCAATATTGAGTGGGTCTTGACCAATTAGATGTGGTGCGAGTTCTGCCATCCCAGCGCGCACTCCACCTGCAAATGAGGGAAGATAAGCGGAGCCAAGCGGGCAGCATTCTGCATAGCCCTTAACATCGTCATCGGTAACAATTTCAACTACGGTGCTATCAAACACCTCAACAAAATTACCGTTTGACCAAGAATAACGCCCTTCTTTAAGAGGTAGGTCAACCTGAAAGACGTTGATTTCTGTGATTTTCATGACAAATGCACCCCAAAAACGATTACATCAGTTTATTACTAGACAACATAGAAACAATATGGGGTGGGGCACGTCAAATGTCTTGTGGCTAAATTATGAATTCAAACTGAGGGGCGCGCCTAATCAAAAAAGGTGCAAAGCTGATACCGGCTTGAATAAAGTGCCTGTTATTCTATAAAACCTGAAAAAGACTAATGAGCACTTGAGATTTCAGACGCGCGCCCGTGCCAATGAAAAGTGCTCGATTTACCCAGTCATAGCGGCTATCTCCTGTCTCAAGGCGCGCATGGGTGCGCATATAGTACTGGTCTTGACTAACATCCTCACCGCGGGCAACAGCTGCCATCACATCCTCTGGCCCATGCCGAAATCCAAAGTTAAGGATTTCAATAACGGCGCCGTCATCCGTTTCGAGTGCATAGCGTGTATCAAGCTGTGCCAGGCCGTCATTGAAAACGGTTTGCCAGTCAGCGCCAACATTCAGAACTCGGCCTGTTAAACCTTGCCCCGACATTGTTCCGCCAACTATGGGGATAATTCGACGTCTGCCTCCACGCCCATCGCCTAGTTCTTTAATTGGACCAAGATCAACTTTGATATCACATACATGTTCAAGTTTTGGGGCGGGCAATTCCATGATTAAAACTTTCCTTGATGACAGGCAAAATACCTACTGAAGTAATAGTAGGTAAATTTGAAATTCTAACAACTATCATCGTCAAACGTAGCCAATATATGCGTTGTTGCGGTTAGGCCTTTGAGGTTGAGTTTTCTTTATCTGGTGTTACATCCCAACCCAGATTTATAGACAAATCACGGGCAATTTTGGCTATTTGGGGGCCAAGTTTGTCTCGAAATGCTGACGTGAATACGCGAACTGATCCAGTTGCCCCTATTGAGATAGTGGCGCCTGGTCCGCTTGTGGCTATCGGCGCGGCAACCGAACATATACCGCGTTCGATTTCTTCCACGCATTCTGCAAATCCGCGCTCGCGTATGGTTTTGAACTCGGATTTCAAATCTTGAATATTTGTCAATGTGAATTCAGTATAGGCGCGCAATTGTCCTTCCATAATACATGACAAATACAAATCTTTTGAAAAAGCGGCGACAGCTTTTGAGCAAGAGCATGCGTGCAAGGGGCGTTTTCCTAAACCGGGATGAAGATATGAAACGCCAGTATCGGGTGTTTCAACATGAATAATTTCAACTGATTTTCCCCTTAGTCGGGATAGGAAAAATGTACTGTTATATTTTTTGGTGGCTAATTTCAGAGCGGGGGCAATTGTATCAAGCAATGATCTATCAGAGTGGTCACTTTGTGCGATCCGCTTGAGACGTGACCCAATGGTGAATTGTCCGCGACCAATAGGCTCCAATAAGCCCGTAGTAACTAAATCTTGTGCTAATCGGTAAACTGACGGTTTAGGAAGATCAGTATGCGCGCATATGTCTGATACTGTAGCGACTTCCTTTTGCCCAACTACTTCAAGAATTAAAGTTACGCGATCAAGATACATATTTTTTCCTTGTGATAAAGTAATTATCATTTTACAAGAAATAATAAGCGATCGCAAGAGAGGAAAGTGATTATGGATGGTCTATGCTGTGGCCCTGGATATGCAAGTCCAGTAGAGGCGATAAAATCGCCACGAGAAAAACTCCTTTACACAATAGCTATCTACACGGGAACTGGTATTCAAAAGCCTGACTATTTAGCTACAGTTGATGCAGATCCAGACAGCCCAACATATTCACAAGTCATTTATCGGCTTGAAATGCCGGGTATTGGTGATGAATTGCATCATATGGGATGGAATGCTTGTTCCTCGTGCCATGATGACGCAGGCATGTCGCGTAGTTATCTGCTTGTACCGGGTGTTCGATCAAATAATATCCACGTAATAGATACGGCAACTGATCCCTTTAAGCCACGTCTGCATAAAGTAATTGATGGGGCCGAAATCAAATCAAAAACTAATTTGTCAGGCCCGCACACTGTTCATTGTTTGGGGTCCGAGATCATTGTTTCCTTTCTTGGCGATGCAAAGGGTGAAGCACCTGGCGGCTACCTGCATCTAAACAAGGAATTTGAAATTGTTGGCCGATGGGAAAATTCCATGGGTGACATTCCGTTCAGCTATGATTTCTGGTATCAACCACGCCATAATGTGATGGTTAGCTCGGAATGGGCAGCACCAAATACCTTTATGCCAGGTTTTGACCTCGAAGAGGTTGGGCACCTCAAATACGGCCGCCGTCTTCACATTTGGGACTTTGAAAAGAAAGAACCGATTGAGACCATGTATCTTGGCGAAGATGGGCTTATCCCGCTTGAAGTTAAGTTCATGCACGATCCTGATAGTAGCCACGGGTTTTGCGGTGCGGCTCTTAGCGCAAATGTGATCCATTTCTGGAAATCTAAAGAGGGAAAATGGGAATGGGAAAAGATCATCGACGTTGAGAATGAGCCGCATCCTGAATGGCCTATTCCTGTGCCTGGTGTGATGTCAGCTATCCTTGTGTCGATGGACGACAAGTATTTGTATCTAAATAACTGGCTGCACGGCGATATGCGCCAATATGATATTTCTGATCCACATAATCCCTTGTTGACAGGGCAAGTTTGGATGGGGGGGCTTTTGGGCAAAGCGCCTGTTGTAAACGGCGTCAAAGTTGCAGGTGGTCCGCAGATGTACCAGTTGTCGCTTGATGGAAAACGGATGTATGTCACGACCTCATTATTCTCAACGTGGGATAACCAATTCTATCCTGAAATCCGTACGCAAGGTGGTGTCATGTTGATGATTGACTGTGACGTTGAAAATGGTGGTATGAAAATCAACGAAGATTTCATCGTTGATTTTGGTAAGGAGCCAAATGGTCCTTCACGCTGTCATGAAACCCGCTATCCTGGTGGCGATTGTACAAGCGATATATGGCTATGAGCATCATCACCATCGCTAACCGTGAGAATAAAACGTATGAGGTAAAAGGCCGGAAACCGTTGCTTGATGAATTGCGCGAGCAGGGTGTTGATCTGCCTTATGGATGTAAATATGGGGGATGCATAACCTGTGCGGCCAAACTGATTGAAGGTGAAATTGATCAGCGCGCTCAGGTGGCACTTAATAATAGGCAGTTGAATAATGGCTATGTCATTCTGTGTGTCGCGCGTGCCAAAACAGACTGTACGCTGGAGATTGGGGTGGAAAGCCATGACAATCTGTATCGCAATCCATTTCTTGACCCTTTGCAACCTCATGAATTGAAAGCCGATATCGCAACACCTTTGGATGCCGACAAATGAAATATATGAACCACGACGAACCTTATAGTGATGAATATCTTCAATCTATCCTGTCATCGGTAAAAACGATTGCCATGGTAGGCGCTAGTGCGGACAAGACCAAATTTAGCTACGGCGTATTACGGGTGTTACATGAAACTGGCTATGACATGATTCCAATCAATCCACGCCCCGGTCTAACTGAAATCAGGGGAATTAAAGTCTTCCCGAATCTTGCAACGATTGACAGGCCAGTTGATATGGTCGAGGTGTTCCGTAAGCCTGATGATTTACCCGGGATCGCTGCAGAAGCTATTGCCATTGGGGCTAAGGTGTTATGGGCGCAGATTGGCGTTCGTAATGATGAGGCGGCAAGACTGGCTGAAGATGCTGGGATGCAGGTTGTTATGGATCGTTGCCCCAAGATTGAATTGTTCAGGCCTTTCTGGAAACCTCGCCTTGATCTTGCAATATGATAGAAAATGACAGCAAAATTTATGTTTCGTCTATCTGTAGCTGTGGATGCAGTGGGCAGCTAAACTGGCAGTTCAACGACCTTATAAATTGGCTTAAGTCCATCATGGAAAGGAAACTAAACATGGCTCAGACAATCACCAAGAGTGCGAAAGACCTTGTAAAAGCAGCTATATCTGAAGTGCCCGCGATTAGCGTTGAAGATGCGCTAGCTTTGGTTGGTTCATCAGATCACATATTCGTTGATCTAAGAGATGGCACGGAACAAGTAAAATCCGGTATCATTGAGGGTGCGGTCACTTCATCTCGTGGTATGATGGAATTTCATATTGATCCAGAAAGTCCGGCACATAAACCAGAATTCAATCAAGACAAAACTTACGTCTTTTACTGTGCATCAGGTGGACGATCGGCTTTGGCAGCAAAAGTGGCCATGGATATGGGGCTCTCACCTGTAGTCAACCTTTCTGGTGGTGTAAGTGCCTGGCAGAAAGCTGGGGGCGTATTGTCCTGAGACATGGGGAATAAATTGGATAAGCAAATGATCTACGAGGGTCAAGAACTGGCGCGTAACGCGGCTAATCACACGGCTCTGTCACCAGTGTCAATTCTCAAACGTGTTGAGCGCGTTCACCCAGAATTACCGGCACAAATTCATGGACGCATCCGGCGCAATTGGCGAGAAGTTGCCGAACGTTGCAAGCGGCTTGCTTCGGCCCTGTCTAACCGCGGCATTGGCAAGGGTGATACAGTTGCCTTGATTGCACCAAATATCCCTGAAGCGCTTGAATGCGCCCTAGCTGTGCCCACGCTTGGCGCGGTTCTTAATGCGAATAATACGAAACTTGATGCTGGAACTATCGCCTATATCCTAGAACATGGTGAAGCGAAGGTGTTATTGGTTGATACCGAATTTTCGACTTTGGCGGCAAATGCCGTTTCCCAATCCAATCGTGATCTGCTGATTATTGATATTGAGGACAGTGAAGGACCAGGCGGCAAAAAGATAGGTTCTTTGACGTATGATGAATTGTTGGCCGAAGGTGATAAGAATTTTGACTATTGCTTGCCGGATGATGAATGGGACGCGCTGGCGCTGAACTATACCTCTGGCACCACAGGCCGACCCAAGGGAGTTGTATATTCGCATCGTGGCGCATGGACCAACGCTGTCAATAATGTGCTTACATGGGAAATGCCGCATTATCCTGTCTATTTATGGACGTTGCCACTGTTTCATTGTAATGGGTGGTGTTTTCCTTGGACTATAACCCTGCTTGCTGGAACGCATGTGTTTTTGCGCGCACCAAGAGCCGATGCGATCTTTGACGCTTTTGTTGATTGCAAAGTTACGCATCTTTGTGGTGCACCCATCATCATGTCAATGATATTGAACGCACCAGAAAAACCTGCGTTCTCACAAAAGATTAAAATGATGACAGCAGCAGCGCCTCCTCCTGCAAGCGTTATAGAGGGTATAGAATCCATGGGTATCTCAATCACCCATGTTTATGGTTTGACCGAAGTTTATGGTCCCGCCGTTGTCTGCGCAGAAAAACCCGGTTGGGCTTCACTAGCTCCTGATGAACAATCAGTATTAAAAGCTCGGCAAGGTGTCGCCTATGAGTTGCAAGAAGATGTAATGGTCTTGAAACCAGATACACGCGTTCCTGTTGCATGGGATGGAGAGACACTAGGCGAGGTCGTGTTTCGTGGTAATATTGTCATGAAAGGGTATTTGAAGGCGCCTGATGAGACGGCTAAAGCGTTTAAGGACGGCTGGTTCTGGTCCGGCGACATCGCGGTGCAACACCCTGATGGCTATATTGAAATTCGTGATCGATCCAAAGATATAATCATTTCAGGGGGTGAAAACATATCATCCATTGAGGTGGAAAAGGCGCTCTATTCTCATCCTGCTGTTAGCCTTGTTGCGGTTGTGGCCATGCCTGATGAGAAATGGGGGGAAGTACCCTGTG
>Ga0233444_10003607_pt1 | contig 15241 bp, 15 predicted proteins | sample SI_124_October20_6_FD_182792 | JGI IMG/M metagenome (GOLD analysis project Ga0233444, IMG submission 182792) | Seawater microbial communities from Saanich Inlet, British Columbia, Canada - SI_124_October2016_10_MG | ecosystem: Environmental > Aquatic > Marine > Inlet | place: Canada: British...
AGCAAAATTTTACCAAAAGCTTTAATGCCTGTAAACAATAAAACTGTTATAGAAAATATAATTGAAAATCTCAGAATATATGGAATTAAAAATATTTATGCATCAATAAATTTTAAAGCTGAATTAATAAAAGCTTATTTTTCTAAAATAAAGAAAAATTTTAAAATTAAATTTATTGAAGAGCGCTTTTTTACTGGAACTATAGGTAGCTTAAAATTTTTGATGAAAGAAAAATTTAAGAATTTTATAGTAAGTAATTGTGATATTATTTTAAAAATAGACTATTCACAACTAGCAAGATTTCATCTATCTAACAATCACGATTTGACTATTGTCGCTGTTAAAAAATCTTTTAAACTACCTTATGGGGTTTGTAAAATTGACAAGAATAATAATTTAACTTCATTTGATGAAAAACCAGGCTTTTCATTTTTGTCAAATGCAGGGGTATACATTATTAGGAAAAATATTATTAGCTTAATACCCGGTAAAAAAAAATATGATGTTAATGAACTTATTAATCTTTTAATAAAAAAAGAAAAAAGCATAGGTGTATACAAAATTAATGAGAAATCATGGATAGATGTTGGTCAAATGGTTGATTACAAAAAAAATATAAAAAAAATTTATGATTAAAAAAGAAGGCAAATGTATTATTTTAGGTGGCAGTGGATTGTTGGGTCAATCAATTGTAGAAGAAATTAAGAGTGAGTTTTCCTCTTTAACCATATTAGATATTAAAAAACCTAGTAAGAGTATTTTAAAAAATACGAATATCAATTTTTTTCATTTAAACTGTTCAGATGTTTTAAATTTAGAGAAAAATTTATCCAAAATTATTAAGAAAGTTGGTTGTCCCAGTGTGTTTATAAATTGTTCATACCCAGTTGCGGATACTTGGTCAAAGTGTAGTTTTTTAAAAATAAATGCAAAGATTTTTTTAGAAAATATCACTCCAAATCTTTCAAGTTATGCTATTTCCTCAATATTTTTTGCAAAAAAAATGGCAATTAAAAAAATTGGGAGCATAGTAAATATTGGATCAATATATGGATCTGTTGCTCAAGATACATCTATTTATAAGGGAGTTAAAAACTACAATGAGAACGCTGTTTATCCAATAGTGAAATCGGGATTAATAGGTCTTACAAAACAGATGGCATCATTTTTTGGAAAGAATGGAGTTAGAGTAAACTTATTAAGTCCTGGGGGGATTTATGGACATAACAAAAATGACAACAAAAAACAAAACAACAAATTTTTAAAAAATTATAAAAATAGAGTTCCAATGAAAAGATTAGGATACTCTTCAGAAGTAGCTAAAGCAGTAAAGTTTCTTTCAACAGATCAATCAAGTTATATCACTGGAACAAACTTACTAGTAGATGGTGGTTGGACGATTATTTAGAGGATATTATTTAAATAGATAATAAATATGAAAAAAAAAATTAAAGTTGTTGTAATTGTTCCTATAAAAAAAAATTCTAAGAGAGTTACTGGGAAAAATTTTAAAACAATAAAGAACAAACCTTTATATAGATATTTACTTGATAAATTAAAATTTTGTAAATTTGATGAAATTTACGTTGATAGTGATAGCAAAGAAATTAAAAACTACTGTATAAAAAATAAATACAATTTCATTATTAGGAAGAAATCATTAAAAAAAGACAGTGCTAATGGAAATCACTTATTAAACTATCACTCTAAAATAATTTCTGCTGATATTTATTTTCAACTTTTTGTAACAGCACCTTTGTTAAAGATAAAAACAATAAATAGCTGTATTGAAATACTTAAAAAAGACAATAAATATGACTCAATTTTAACAGCAAATAAAATTTACACTTGGTTCTGGTTTAATAAAAAACCAGTAAATTACAATCCTAAAACACTTCCAAGAAGTCAAGATGCACAACCTATCGTTATGGAAACAACTGGTTTGTATGGCATTAAGTCAGAAGCTTTAAAGAAAAAAAAATGCAGAATTGGATACAAACCCTTTTTTTACTTTATTGATAAAAATGAATCAGTCGATTTAGATACTAAACAAGATTTCAAAAATCTAAAAAATTATATTTAAAAAAAATCAACTTTTTTCTATTATGAACATTTCATTTGTTGGAACCGAAGAAGAAATAAAATTTATTCAAAAAAGAAATACTAATTTGAATAAGATACTTTGGGTGCCTTTAAGTTTAGATGCTTTAGTTTATCTTGATTCAAGCAATCAAGAGTATGTTAATCCTCTGAGTCATTTCACAAATTTAAACCATAAAAAAGGAATTGATTTTCAAAAAAAATATATAAAGTTAATTAGATCAAATAAAAATTTTAAAGACTCACTCTTACTAAGACACAATGCGATTATTGGAAAATTTATTAATTCTATCTTTCTAATAATATCTGTTTATAATAATTTAAAAAAAAAAATTAAAATTAATTGTATTATTGTCTCTGGTTGGACTGAAAATAATTATATTTCAAAAAATAAAAATAATTTTATTTCTTTAATTTGTTCAGAGGTTTTTAAAAATGAAAAAGTTAATTTTAAAGCCATTAATAAAATAGATTACAAGATAGAAAAAATTACTTACTCATATAAGCTACAAGATTCAAAATTACCAAATGAAAAATATCTATTAATCAACAATCCGTTTTATAATTTTAAAAGGATTGTTCCTCATGCGAAAAAAAATAATTTTAAGATTTATTATTTCGAATTTAACGAATTGAATTTTTTGAAAAAAAAATTTTACAATTTTTCCAATATCAATCCAATTATTATTAAAAAAGAATTATTAAAAAAAGAATCAAAAATTATTAAAAAAAACAGAGAAACTATAAAATATAAAAATTTTGATTTAACTTTTTTACTTAATTTCAAAAAAAATTTAGCTGAAAATGAAATAGAAAATATTAAAAAACAAAATAAAATCATTCAGTCTTACATATTAAAAAGAAAGCCAAGTATTGTGATAGCTAATTTAATAAGAGGTTTTAATGGTTATTTAATTGAACTAGCAAATAAAATTAATATTCCAACCCTAAGTATTTCTCATGGAACTTTATCCAAAGGTTTTAATAAAGAGAGTATATATTTCCAAAAAAAAATCTCAGAAGAGTTAATTTCAAAAAAATTTACATATATAGCTTGTCAATCAAAAATTTTTCTTAGTTTTTTAAAACAAATGAAGATAAAAAAATACATCTGTACTGGAAATTTAATTTTTTCTCAGACAAGACCTAAAAATTCAAAGTTTATTCTTTATGCAGTTACACAAAGATATTTTTCAAATAATCATTATTACGGTGTAGAAACCTTTTTCGAATTTTATCAAAATCTTAAAGATTTTAATAATTTAGCCCAAATTAAGAAATTAAATTTTATGGTTAAACTTCACCCAAATTTTTCACATTTAAAAATTAAATTAGAAAAAAAATTCATATATTTAAAATTCACAAATGATCCTCTTTATAAAGTTTTACCTTTTGCAAAAGCAACAATTAGTTTTTCTTCAAGTTCTATTGAGGATTCTTTATATTCTAAGGTTCCTGTAATTTTATATGATCCTTATGGAAGATATAAACATTGTAAAGCATGCGATATTTCTAGTAAGAAAAATGAACCAATTTACTATATCAAAAAAATAAAAAATTTAGAAATTTGTTTATCATCTATAATTTTAAGTAAAAGAATTAAATTTGAAAAAGTTATATTTAAAGGTGATTTTGAAAATAATTTTAAAAAAATTTTTTCATCTCTAAAATGAAAAAAAAATTAACAATTATTGGAGGCGGAATAACAGGATGTGCTTTAGCTCTGTACGCTTCAAAAAAAAATTATGAGGTAAAAATATATGAAAAAAATGGTTTTTTAGGTGGAATTTTAAGAGATGCATTGATTGATAATCATTTATTTTTTCAAAACTGCCAGTACTTAAATTCAAATAATAAATGGCACCAAAAACTGTTTGGCAAAAATTTTTATTTTGAAACTTTTTATCATAAAAAATATTCTCTAAGCAATTTAGAAGGCAAAGAAAAGTTATACGAAGATATTGCCGGTCTTGCCACTATGCGTGACATAAAATTTGCAAAATCGAGTTTTTATTCAAAAAAAATTATTTTATTAAAAGATAGGTTAAAATTATATCCAGGATCAATATCTTCACAAATATTTAAATGGCTCAAAAAATTTAAATTTGATATTAATGATTTGTCTTTTTTATCATGTGATGGACTAGGTCTAAGAAGAATATTTCCTCAAAAAAATTTAAATATTTTAAAAAAATTAAAGCAAAAACATAAAAATTTTGACGATCTTTTTGGTCTTCCTAATAATTTACTTTACTCAAAAAAAATTTTTGCGGCATTACCCAAGAGAGGTTTTAATTATTTTTTTAATCAAATCACAAAAAAACTAGAAGAGGCAGGTGTTAAAATTTTCCTTAACGCAGTTGTGAAGCCAGAATGGCAGAAAAAACTACTTAAAATTAAACATAAAAATAATTTTATTAAAAGCGATTATTTTTTCTGGACTGGTAATCCTACAGGCCTAATTAAGTCATATGGATTGCCGCTTCTAGACTCTAGACATATAAACGGAAAAAATTTTTTTTTCAATTTATTAGGAAAAATTAACAACAATTTTTATATTCAAATTTATGATGTAAATATTCCAATAACTAGACTATTTATCTATAAACTAAAAAATATGCTTAGGTTAACAGTAGAAACAAACTCTAAAGAATTAAAAAATAAAGATATAATAAAATATTGTAACAAATTATTTAACAGATATTTTAAAAATGAAGGTTTAAAGATAAATGAAAACTTAAATTTTACAAAAGAAAATAAAAAGTATGTTTTAATAACAAAAAAAGATTTGGAGATTATTAAAAAATTCAATAATGAGACTAAAAATTCAAATTTAATTACTGGAAGTTGGTTAAAATATTCTAGGGATGAAAAAATTGATTTTGCAATAAAAAATTTTGAAAAAAAATAAAATGAGAATATTAATAATTGGTGGAAACGGATTTATAGGTTCAAATTTAGCTGAGCTTCTTTGTAAAAAAAATAAAGTAATTGTTTTTGATAAACAAATTCCTAAAAAAAAAATTAAAAATATTTCGTATATAAAAGGAAATATTTTAAATTTTAATCATTTAATAAAAAACATGCATCAGATAGATATAGTTTTTAATTTTGCTGCGATCGCAGACATCGATGTTGCTGCAAAATTGCCTTTACAAACTGCTGAAATAAATATTCTTGGTTCATTAAATATATTCAAAGCCTGTTTGAAGAAAAAAGTGAAAAAAATAATTCATGCAAGCACTATTTATGTAGATAGTAATGAGGGAAATTTCTACGCGATAAGCAAGAGATGTGCTGAAGACTATTTAATTCAATATAATAAAAATTATAAATTAAATTATACTATTTTAAGATTTGGATCTCTATATGGAGAAAAAGCAGATAGAAATAATGGCATAGAGAGAATTATCAATAATCTCATCAATAAAAAAAAATTAATTTATAGAGGAACAAGTAAGGCTTCAAGGAAATATATATATGTTAAAGATGCTGTGAAAGCCTGTGAAAAAGTTATAAGTAAAAAATTTGATAATCAATGTTTAACAATAACAGGAAATAGATTATTTAAGATTAAGAAAATAATGCTATATTTAAAAGAAAAATATAAGATAAAAACTATTAAATTTTTAAACGAAAAAAACACTAGTCATTATAATATTCGGCCAAGCCCTTATAAAAAAATATTTAGTAAGAATTATACCATGGAAAAAGAAACACCATTTATAAAAAAAATTATAGAGTTAATTGAAAGCAAAAGAAAAAGATGATTGTTGCATTAATGATAGGAAGAAAAGGAAGCACTGGTTTTCCAAATAAGAATACAATAAAGATCTTTAATAAACATTTATGTGAATATCCTATAATTGCTGCAAAAAAAACAAAGCTTATATCAAAAATATTTATCTCAACGGATTGCCCAAAAATTAAAAAAATTACAAAAAAATATAAACCAATATTTTTAAAAAGACCAAAGTATTTAGCGACCAATGCTGCTTTAGGAGAAGAAGTTTTTAAAGATGCATATTTAAAAATCAAGAGAATGTTAAGAGGAAAAGAAATCAAACTTATAGTTTTATTGATGGCAAATGCAGGAACCATAAATTCAAAACTAATAAAAGAAGGAATAAAAATTTTATTAAAAAATAAAAAATATGACTCAGCAGTTACAACTTCAGTTTACAACATGTGGAGTCCTATAAGAGCCAGGACATCTAAAAATAATATTTTAGTTCCATTTGTACCATTTAAACATATGGGCGGTACAAAAATTAATTGTGATAGAGATGCACAAGGAGATGTTCATTATGCTGATATGTCAGCATCGATTGTAAGGCCTAAATGTTTAGAAAATTTAGAAAACGGTCTTTTGCCTCAAAAATGGATGGGAAAAAAAATAGCCGCAATTAAAAATATAGCAGGTTTCGATATTGATTTTGAGTGGCAACTTCCTCAATTAAAATATTGGATAAAAAAATATGGATCAAATTAAAACTTACCAAAAAAAAGATAGTTTTATAAAATTAAAAAGTAAAAAAAATCTTGAAAAAGATTATCTAACAAAAAAAATACAAAAATTGTTAGATAATAATAAAATAGTAAAATCATTAGATAATGAAGAAAAAGATATTGTCGTTTATCTTAAAAAAGATTTTTCAGCATTAGATAAAAAAAATGATCCTAAATGTTTTAAGTTAAAAACAAATACTATTGCTGAAATAAATACTTTTGACAATGACGCAGATATAATTAAATACCTAATTCATAGATATAAATATGAAATCTTTCCAATTTTAAAAAAAATTTCGGATTATCCACCTCTCATACAAATAGAACCTTCATCAATATGCAATTTTAGGTGTGTATTTTGTTTTGAGACAGATAAAACTTTTACAAATAAAAAAAGTGGTCATATGGGTACAATGAACTTAGATTTGTTTAAAAAAATAATAGATGAAATTGAAAACAAAGTTCAATTTGTTACTCTTGCTTCCAGAGGAGAACCTTTAGTTAGTAAAGAAATAAATGAAATGTTGAAGTATACATCTGGAAAGTTTTTAAATCTTAAGATTAATACTAATGCTTCATTACTTGATGAAGAAAAAATACATTCAATATTATCAAGCAATGTAAAAACATTAGTTTTTTCTGCAGATGCTGCGGACTCTGAACTATATAAAAAACTAAGAGTGAATGGAAGTTTAGAAAAAACTGTTTCAAATATAAAAAAATTTAAAGAAATACAATTAAAACATTATTCTAAAAGTAAAATTATAACCAGAGTTTCTGGTGTTAAGTTTAGCAAAAAACAAAGCTTTGAAAGCATGATGAGTCTTTGGGGAGATTTAGTAGATCAAGTAGCATTTGTTGAATACAATCCATGGGAAAATAGTTATGAAAAAGAAACAAACGGCTTATCTACTGCATGTTCAGATTTATGGAGAAGAATGTTTGTTTGGTGGGACGGAAAAATTAATCCTTGCGATGTTGATTATAAGTCAAAATTAAGCATTGGTAATATTAGTGATGGAACAATTAAAAGTCTGTGGAATTCTAATTTTTATAATGGCTTAAGAGAAAAACATTTGAACAATAAGAGGCAGTCAGTTTCACCTTGTAACGCTTGTACAGTCATTTAGACATGACAAAATTCAATTTCGTAAAAAGATCTAAAATACCTTTATCAACTAGATTTACATATCTTAGACTTGATAAAAATGAGAGAGTTTCTCCTTTTCCTAAAAAATTTATAAGCTTATTTAAAAAAAAACTGAGCTCTAAAAATTTAAATACATATCCTGAGATTTTTAATTTTTATAAATTGCTTTCAAAAAACCATTCACTTAAAAAAGATTATTTTTTGGCAACCGCTGGTATTGATGCGGGATTAAGACATAGTATCGAGATATTTGGAGAAAAGAAAATTATAATTCTAGATCCAACTTTTGCAATGATAAACATTTATTGTAAAATTTTAAAAAAAAAAACTATTAATATTGGTTATGAAAAAAATTTTGAGTTAAAATTAAATCTATTATTAAAAGAAATTAATAAAAAAGTCTCATTAATAATTTTATCAAATCCTAATAGTCCAACGGGTACAATCATTAACTTAAACGATTTAAAAAAAATATTAATTAAAGCAGAAAAAAATAATATTAATGTAGTTATTGATGAAGCCTATTATGGCTTTAGTTTGATTACAGCTAGCAAATTTATAAAACGTTTTAAAAATCTAATTATATTAAGAACATTTTCAAAAGCCTACGGTCTTGCCGGACTAAGAATTGGTTATGCAATTTCACATCCAAAAAATATTGAAAGGTTCATTAACATTAAACCCATGTACGAAGCTAACTCTCTGGGTATATTAGCTGCCAATATATTACTTCAAAATCAAAAAATTAGGAGAACTTACTTACGAGAAGTAACGGAAGGTAAAAAAACTTTATTGAATTTTTTTAAAAAGAAAAAAATTAATTTCCTAAATTCTGAGGGAAATTTTGTTTTATTTAAATTAAAACGTAAAAATAAATATTTTAAAAATTTAAAAAGAAAAAAAATATTAATTGTTGAAAATTTTAAACATAAAATATTAAATGGTTATTCAAGAATAACTCTAGCTCCCAAAAAAGAAATTTTAAAATTTATACAAATTTTAAAACATTATTAATGAGAAATCTTAATAAAGCTTATACAAGTAGGGAAATTTTAAATTATTATTCTTTAAATAGAAATAAATGGTTTGATTTCTATAAATCTGAAAGAAAAATAATAAGCAAATTAAAAATAAAAAAGAATTCAAATATTTTAGATATAGGTAGCGCATGTGGTGGTTTGGGCGAGGTTTTAAGAAAGCGTTACAAAGTTAAGAATTACACAGGTATTGAGATTAATAAAAAAGCATACGATTACGCAAAAATAAAAAATAAAGAGTTTATATTTATCAATTCAGACCTTCTTAATTACGAAAAAAATATAAAAAATAATTCAAAATTTAATTATGTTTTTTCTCTAGGTTGTGTTGATTGGAACTTTGAACTTGATAAAATGTTAAAAAAGTCGTGGAAACACGTTAAAGAAAAAGGATATTTGGTAATTACTTTGAGACTCACAAACATTCCTAAATTTAAAAAATCATATCAATTCATTAACTTTTCTAAAAAAAAAAGAGGTGAAAAGGCATCGTACCAGGTTTTATACATAGAAAATTTATTGAAAAAATTATCAAAATTGAATATTTCAAAAATATTATATTATGGTTATTGGGGAAAGCCAAATCTAACAGTAGTAACAAAACATAAAAAAGTTTTTTTTGTTGCAATGGCATTACAAAAAAACTTAACAAATAAAAATATTATAAAATTTAATAAATTTAAAAAGAATTTTTTCAAATAAATCAAATGATAGATAGTGCTATTTACAAAGAGCAAAAAAAAATATTATTTTTTGTTAAAAATTACGTTAAAGCTTTAGAGGGAAGGTTTAATGTTGCTAATAGTGCAGTCTGTTATTTCCACAATTATGGAAATTATGTAAGCTCGTCATTTCTAAAATTAAAGTTTTACAAACAAAATTATTATTTAAATTTCTTTTTAAACTTATTTAAAAATATTTATTCCACAATTCAAACTGAAAATTATATTTGTATAAAAAATATAAAAGATAAAAAATACAAGTATTTCCTTATATCACATGTTTCAAAAAAAGATTTTTTAAGAAATGGTTCATATTTTGATAAATATTTTGGTTTACATTCTAAAGATTATCAGAATACGCTCTTTTTTTTAAATTCTGTTGATGGTTATTCACCAAAAAAATTGCAAAATAATATTATTATTTTTAAAAAAGATAAAAAAAATTTATCAATTATATTTTTATTAAAAAAATTAATTGAATTTTTGATTAAAAACAAAGCATCACCTAAAAAAATATTTCACCAATTTAATTTTTTGTCGCAGTTTTCTCATAAAATTTTACCTCATTTAATTGATACAATTAAAGAAAACAATTTCAAAAAAATAATTATGTTTTATGAAGCTCAACCTTATCAAAATAATTTTATTCACGAATTAAAAAAAAGAAAAATCGAAATTGAAACAATAGGTTTCTACCACTCTGGTTTACTTCCTTTACATACCAGTTTAGTCTTTAGAGAAGGGGCACCAGACAAACTTTTAATTTCTGGTAAATTTCAAAAAATATATTGTGAAAAATACTTAGGATGGCCAAAAAATAGAGTAAAAAATGTTGAGTCATTTAGATATTCAAAAAAATCTTTAAAGATGCAAAAGGACAAAATTTTTCTTCCCTATGAAATTTCAAGATCAAATATAATTTTAAAATCTTTAGAAAAAATTTTTAATAATGCTAATATGAGATCTTTACCATTATTTTCAATTCAAAATCATCCCGCTACCTTGCATTCAAAAAAACATTTAAAGATAATATCGCGTATACAAAGTTTAATGCTTAAATATAAAGAAAAGTTTAATAGAAAATCAAAAAAATTTCCAATTTTTATTGGTTCTACAACTTCAGTAATTTTAGCTTTAGAGCAAAAAAAACAAATTATACACATTTGTGAGGATCCTATATTTGACTCATTTAATAGTGGGATTTGGAAAGATTTAATTGTTACTAAAGTAGATAAATTTATCTTTAAATATAGATTAAAACAAAATAAACATATTTTAAACATACATAAAAATAATAAAAATAAGATCAAAAAATATTTAAAATAAAAAATCAAAGTGAAAGCAAAAAATAAAATAAAAAAAATTTATGTAGGATTATCTGCAGATATTCTACATGAAGGACATATCAATATTTTAAAAAAAGCTAAATCCTTAGGTAAGGTTACAGTTGGTTTATTAACTGATGAAGCGATCACAACTTATAAGAAATTACCTCATTTAACATTTCATCAAAGGGAAATTGTTTTAAAAAATATAAAAATGGTTGATAAAGTAGTGCCTCAAACTACTTTAGACTACAGACCAAATTTAATAAAATATAAGCCGGATGTCGTTGTTCACGGTGACGATTGGAAATCTGGTATACAAAAAGAAACAAGAAAACAAGTAATTAAAATACTAAAAAATTGGTCGGGTAAGTTAATTGAAGTTCCATATACAAAAAATATTTCTTCTTCTTTGATAAAGAAAAAAATTATGAAAACTGGCACTACGCCAGAAATTAGACAAATTAAGTTTAAAAGATTAATCAACGTAAAAAAAATTGTGAGGATTTTAGAAGCTCATAGCCCATTAAGTGCAATGATAGTGGAAAATACAAATATAGTAAAAAAAAATAAGTTTCATGAATTTGATGGCATGTGGTCCTCTAGCTTAACAGACTCAGCTCTAAGAGGAAAGCCAGACAATGAGTCAGTTGATATATCTGCAAGAATGAATACCCTGAATGAAATTTTATCAGTAACTACAAAACCAATTATTTTTGATGCTGATACCGGAGGCAGAAATGAACATCTGCCATATACAATTAAAGCGCTTGAGAACGCTGGTATTTCAGCAATTATCATAGAGGATAAGATAGGATTAAAAAAAAATTCATTATTTCAAAATCAATCAAACGCAAAACAAGACAATATTAAAAATTTTTGTAAAAAAATTAAAGTAGCCGTGAATGCAAAAATATCTGATGACTTTATGATAATAGCTAGGATTGAAAGTTTTATATTAGGTAAAAATTTGAAAGATGCATTAAAACGTGCAGAGGCGTATTCGAAATCAGGTGCTGATGCGATATTAATTCATAGTAAAGAAAAAAAACCAAATCAAATAATTCAGTTTTCAAAAAAATTTGTTAAAAGTAAAAATAGAAAACCTATTGTTGCTGTTCCCTCAACTTATTCATCAACCTATGAAAAAACTTTACAAGACTCTGGTGTAAACGTTATAATTTACGCAAATCATTTGCTAAGAGCTTCTTATCCTTCAATGAAGAAAGTAGCTGAAAGCATACTTAAATTTGAAAGATCTAAAGAAGCAGAGAAAAATATCATTCCTATCAAAGAGATTATTTCATTAATAAAATAAATGATTAATCAAAAACAATTAAATAAATATGAAAATGACGGATATGTTATTTTAAGAAATTTTTTTTCAAAATCAAAAATTGAAAAAATAAGACTTGAAATAATAAAACTATCTAAAAAAAAAAAAAAAAAAAATTAAAAAAAAAAAAAAAACTAAAAAAAAAAAGAAAAACATTTTTATTATGAAAACCTGGGAAAAAGGGGAAAAAAGGTTTTAAGAAGAATTGAAAAAATAAGTCAAAATTCAAAACTTATGAAAAACTTATTAAAAGAACAAAGATTAAAATCAGCTTTAAAAAAATTGACAAAACTAAATAGCTATTTATTCAAAGATAAACTTAATTTTAAATTTCCTGGGGCAGGAGGCTTTGACCCACATATAGATGGACATTTTTTATGGAAAAATCAAAATAATTTAATTAAGAAAGGTTGGTCTGTGTATGGAAATGAATTTATAAATGTTGTTTTTCCACTTGAAAAATCAACGGTTAAAAACGGTTGTATTTATTTAGCAAAAAAAAAATATACGAATTTGTATTTGGGGAAAAACTGGGATGAGATTTCAAAAAAACTTGTAAAGTTTACTCCAAAAATTAAGACAAAAAATTTAAAAAAAATAAAATTCAAACCAATGACAATGAAACAGGGAGACGCAATGTTCTTTGATTGGAAAGTTGTTCATTACTCAAAAAAAAATTTGAGTAATAAATCTCGTATGATTTTTTACGCTACGTACATTAACTCAAAAAAATCTAAAACTCAGGTAATAAAAAAATACTATTTAGATAAATTAAAAAGTAAAAATAATATTAAAAATAAATCTTTGATATAAATTAAAATTTATGATTGATGTAAATAATTTACTCAAATTTTTTAAAAAAAATAAAATTGACTTCTATACTGGAGTTCCAGATAGTATTTTAAAAAATTTATCATTAAAAATTGAGAATTATTCCTCAAAAAAACATATTATCGCTACAAACGAAGGAAGTGCCGTTGCTCTTGGAGCTGGCTATTATTTATCAAAAAAAAAATTACCTCTGATTTATATGCAAAATTCAGGTTTAGGAAATGCTGTCAATCCCCTTATTTCGTTAACGCATAAAAATGTTTATTCTATTCCTATGCTACTCATAATTGGGTGGAGGGGAGCGCCTGGAAATAAAGATGAAGTTCAACACTTAGAAAAAGGAAAAATTACAAAAAAACTTCTAAACTTAATGAAGATTAAAAATATTGAAGTAAATAAAGAAAAAGATTTAAAAAAATTGAAAAAATTAATTGAATTTTATAAAAAAAACCTCACTCCGGTTGCGTGTTTAATTAAAAAAAACATATTATCAAATAAAAATAAGATTAAAAACATAAAGATAAATAACTTTTATCCCAAAGGTTTAATCAGATCATACGCTCTTGAAGAAATATTAAAGAATATAAATAACGCAACTGATATTGTCTCAACAACTGGTTTTACATCTAGAGAAGTTTATCAAATTAGACTTAATCAGGGTTTAAAAAAAGGTAAAGATTTTTATATGGTGGGAGCAATGGGTCATTCATCGATGGTTGCCCTTGGAAATTCTTTTTTCAAAAAAAAAATTTCTATTTGTCTTGATGGTGATGGTGCAGCTTTAATGCATTTAGGCGCTATCGCTGTTATGGCAAATTTTGGAAAAAAAAACCTTAAATATATACTTTTTAATAATAGTTCTCACGAGTCAGTCGGTGGGCAAAAAACTATAGCATCTAAAATAAATTTTCAAAAAATTTCTAAAGGATTTAATTTTAAAAGATATTTCGTTTCCTCCTCAAATAAAGATTTTAAAAAAAAATTAAGTCAATTTCTGAGCCTAGACGGACCTAGTTTCTTTGAAATAAAAATTCAAAATAGAAGCATGAAAAATTTATCGAGACCAAGAAATCTGAAAAAGTACAAGGAACTATTTCAAAATGGGTAAATATAATTTCCATGATTTTGATGATTTAAAAAATTTTATGAAACAAAAAAATTTTAAAAAAATTTTTTTAATTTCTGGGAAAAATTCTTTTACAAAGTCTGGAGCTAATAAAATGATTTTACCTTTCTTAAAATCTAAAAATGTACAAATGTACTTTAAAAAATCAAACTATCCCGAGTACAACGAATTAAAAAATATAATACTGTTTATTAATCAATTTAATCCTGATTTAATCTTAGCAGTTGGAGGAGGTTCGGTTATTGATTATGCAAAAATAGCTAGATTAGAACTGAACATTAAAAGCTTAAAACAAAAAATCACAAATCCAAAGAAATCAGATAATTTTAAAAAAAAATTTAAATTAGCTACAATACCGACTACTGCAGGATCTGGTGCAGAGGTAACTGAAAATGCAGTAATCTATATTAAAAACAAAAAATATTCAGTAGAGGGAAAAGCAGTAAAGCCTGACTATTTTTTTTTAATTCCCAAATTTATAATAAATTCTACAAGGATAATAAAATCTTCTGCAGGTTTCGATGCAATTTCGCAAGCTATAGAATCTCTATTATCCAATAAGTCAACACAGCAAAGTGTTATGTATGCTAAAGAGTCTTTAAAAATCTCATTAATAAATTTTCAAAAATTTGTTAATAAGCCGAATTACGATAATACTATGAAAATGAGTATCGCTGCAAACTTATCAGGAAAAGCAATCAGTATTTCAAAAACTACAGCTCCACATGCACTTTCATATCCTTTCACGTCTCATTTTGGAATTCCACATGGTCATGCTGTATCTTTAACGTTAAATGATTTTTTAAAATTTAATTTTAAAAATTTGAAATATTCTATCTCTAATTTTGATTTAAAAAAAAGATATCAAATAATTTTTAATTTAGCTAAAGTAAATAATATTAAAGATTTAGATTTTTTATTAAATCAAATTAAAATTAACACTGGACTTGAAAATAATTTCAAAAAATTAGGTGTATCAATTAAAAGTGATTATAGAAAGATTATATCTGGCGTGAATATTCAAAGATTAAAAAACAACCCAATTAATCTTAATCGAAGTGACATAAAAAATATTTTATTAAATAAATGAAAAAAAAAAAAATAA